>JGI10211J34971_10001959_pt1 | contig 16939 bp, 15 predicted proteins | sample Etolagsediment_FD_34971 | JGI IMG/M metagenome (IMG submission 34971) | reverse complement strand
CAAGATCCAGAGCAAAAATTGGATATTTATATTCCACAGCAAGCTCAGAATCAGGCTCTGCCTGTGGTCGTCTTTTTTTACGGTGGACGCTGGGAGAGTGGCTCTAAAGAGATGTATGCCTTTTTGGGAGATAAACTAGCTGACCGACAATTTGTAACAGTCATGGTGGATTACCAAAAATACCCAGAGGTGCGTTTTCCGGTGTTTGTGCAGGATGCCGCTAAAGCCATTGCGTGGGTCAGTAACAACATTGCTGCGTATGGAGGTAACCCAGATAAAATCTTTGTAGCAGGGCATTCGGCTGGTGCACATATTGGTGCTTTAGTCACCGCAGATGAGCGTTATTTAGCTGCCGAAGGTAAAAGTAACCAGACCATTAAAGGCTTTGCCGGTTTGGCTGGGCCTTATGATTTTGTACCGCAAGCTGAAGATTTAAAGGCCATATTTGCGCCCCCTGAAAACTACCCGAAAATGCAAGTAACGACCTTTATTGACGGTAATGAACCGCCCATGCTGTTATTGTGGGGGGATGCCGATACGGAAGTTTGGCGACGTAATTTGGATCTACTTACACAAAAAATTCAGCAGCAGGGGGGCATCGTTGAAACTAAAGTTTACGCCGGTGTGGGACACGTTGGTATTCTAGCCAACCAAGCTTGGTTTGTTCCCGGAAAAGCGACCGCATTAGACGATTTAACAGCATTTTTTAACCAATATAAGTAGGGCATGATTTAACATTTATGATGAGGGTATGGTGAAAAAATATCATTTTAAATCATTTAGTTAAGTTCTCTAGTTAAATTATCAGGTTAAGCCTTTTTTAAAAGTTAGCAGGCCTGCTGAAATGGCATAAACGCTCTGTTTTTAAAGCGCAAATTAAAGGTAAATAAAAATAAAAAAATACTGTTTACGATTTTAATGGTGCTGAGTTACCAGCCTTCGTTATGAGCAACAGACGAGCAGGCAGAAGGCTTAGTGAGTGTACAAAGCCCGTTTAGCGTTAAACAGGACTCGCCTTTTTTGAGTTTGACATATAAATGCCCATAAAAAAACTCGCAAACCCAAAAGGCCGTGCGAGTTTTAGTAACGACTTTTAAGCGTTATTATCCGTTATTGAATTTTAGACAACAGGGCTGGATTAATCACCAAGTTACGAACACCGTGTGCGTGGTCCTCTTTAAAGGTGTTGCCCTTACACCACTGTGCCACACTTTCAATGTTTACTTTTGCGACCTTAGGGTGAACGCTCCAAGTGACTTGAAATGGTGAACCTTTTTCATTGTAACTAGGGCCAGTCGTTGAACCCGCATATTGCACCGGCTCCCCCGTGTTGGTTGGAATATTAAACGCTTGGTGTAAGCCGTTTTTCATACCGTGTTCGGTTAGCTTATTAAAATCCAGTGCCTTGTCATCATTCACTAAAACATAGACTTGTGCTTCAACACGCAACTGTGGATTATTAACTGATTCGCTTAAACACGCACCAAGTGTTGGTCCTGGAGTGATTTGTGCGGTTGAGTGCACGTAATGCACTTCAATGGTGTCTCCTGAATAAAGAGCGCCGTGTTCACTTGGGCAGATGTCGGTGTGAATTTTTCTGGTTTCAGCTTCGGTCAAGGTGCCAGAGTAAGCGTACCCACTTAAATAGCCATGACCATCCCCATTTCCTGCAAATTTAGTAAACTCACCGCCTTTGTGTTCGGCATTTTTATGGAAGTGGATGTTACATAAGTTCATGTTGGTGTAAGCTGGCGCCGCATTAAAGGCAAGGGTATTGGTACCATTAGCTGAATCAATATCGCGCGGTGCTTGTGGGCCAAACCCTTTTCCTTCGGTGTTTTTAGCTAAGGCGGCACGTTGCTCGGCAACCACTTCATCCGATACAGGGCCGTGATGTGCTGTGTGGTTTGCGGTGTGATGTGAGGTTGAAGCACAAGCTTGAAGTAGCAGGGCAGCGGATAAAGCGGCAATGATATTTTTTTTCAAAAGTCTATTCCTTGTTAACTCTTTAAAAGATGAAAACGGCCTGATGCGTTAATAGCCGGTAGTCGGTAAGCTCAAAACACTGCTAAGTATAATCGAGGGAATAAAGTATTAACTTCAGAAAAATTTAATGAATTTTATAAGCGGATTTAATGATTAATAATTCAAGTTTCTAAAACATGAATATTATCATTGAGATAAGTATATTTTTGAGTTATTGGATTTGGCAGGCCTGCTTAAAAAAGAGTGTTATTTTGTTGGCTTTATGAATAATGAATCATGGTTTTTTTTAAAAATGCTCATTAAATTGGTTCAAAACGCCTATCGCTTTGCCCACATTTAGGGCGTCTTAAATTTAAATCGAACTTGATAAATACAGACTGTCAATGGTTTAAATATTTGTCATTCACGCTGTCAACCTAAGAGGCAAACGACCATGTTTTTTGTTAAACCGCAGACTCCCTCGTTTCATATCAAACACGCACCGCACAGAGAGACCTTATTAAAATTTATCGCTTTAGCGTTGATTTTAGTGGCCTATTTTTTCTATATGAGCTGGAAGTACGATGCTTCAACCGGCTTTGTGGTTTCAATTTTAACCTGGAGTTTTTTTGTATTGTGTACGCCGATTGCCGATGGTGGGTTTATTTTAGCGTTTCCGATTCGCTTGTTATTTGGCATTAAAATGGCCATCACTCAGGTGGTTTTATGGTTTGTCGCCATAGGCGTGAATGGGGTAATTCTCGTGTATCAACCAGAAGTTTATGATTTGAGTTTCATTACACAGCTCCTTAAACACATCTTGACTGAACCTTACCCTTATTGGGCTATTCTTATTCTCAGTGCATTAGGAACTTTGTTATCGATCTACTTTGGCGATGAAATGATGGATGTGGCCTCGCACAAAGAGCGCGTTAAACAACATCGTCACGGCTTTAAACACCGCACAATTCTGGTTGTAGGGTTAGGCGCGTTAACCATTGTGGCCTATTATTATTTGTTAGACGGTTTAAACATTACCTTGCAGTAACACACTGAGCAAACGTTCGATTATTTAGATCGGAATGAAGCATAGGCAGGCATAAAGAATGAGCCAAAAAGGGTTAAAAACCATCGCACTTTTAGAGGCTTCTAAAGGGCTGTTAGCGATAATCGTGAGTTTTGGATTGCATGCGCTAGCGGGCGAAAATATTCAACAAGCGGCGGAGCGCTTAGTGATGCATCTACATCTTAATCCAGCCAGTCACTACCCGAGTGTGATGTTGCATGCTTTAGAAGACTTGAACAGCGCCAATGTGACTTGGTTGGCGCTGGGTGCGTTAGCCTATTCGTTAATTCGGTTTGTAGAGGCGTATGGTTTGTGGCATAAGTTGCGTTGGACCGAGTGGTTTGCGCTGTTAAGTGGCGCAATCTATGTGCCTTTTGAAGTTTATGAGTTGTTTCATACCTTAAATCTATTGAGTGCGATCGCTCTAGTAGTGAATTTAATGGTGGTGTTTTATCTGTATTTTATTTTGAAAAGTCAGCGACACGCACTGGCTACTAAGTAGGTTCAATGAGTTTAACTTGTAGAGCATTAAGATTTTTGATGTTGGTTGGTTGTCCAAATCCAGTAGAATCTACCAAACATAAAACTTACAACATAATGAGTGAGACTCCATTTGCAACAAACGAACGTTAGCACAAACTTTGAGTGTGTGATTATAGGCACTGGAGCAGGCGCCTCTTCGATTTACGATGACTTAACCAGCAGCAGTTTGATGTTGCTTGCCGATAACCAACCGTTTTGTTTGGTTGATTTAGGGTTGGGTGTGGGTCGTGAGGTGGTTAAGACGTTTGGCGAGTTTCCACGAGATATCATCATTACCCACAATCACTCTGATCATGCGGGTGACTTGCCGGTGGTGTTGCGAGTTGAGTTGGCAAAAGGCCATCGCTGTAATGTAATTGGCCAAACGCAGGTGATTGAGCGTTTAAAAACCCATCGAGTCGCTGAACATTTTGAGCAATTGAGCGCAGAGGAACTGGCCGATTGGCAAGCGGCGGAGTGTGGTGAGGTAACGGCATTGCAACATGGGCTGAGTATTGAATTTTACCCGGGCGTTCATTCAGAACTCAGTTTTGGGTTTGTGATTCGAGATCACAATCATCACCCCCGTTTAAGTTACACCGCCGACAGTCGATTAGAAGACGCTTTATATGAACCACTCGCTAAAGCCGATGTATTTATTTTAGATGCGCGCCCAAAACCGAACGCTTGGCATGCCGCGTTTGATGAAGTTAAACCGTGGCTTAATAAGGGCGTGTATATTCTGGGGCATGGTTTAAGCGTGCAACAGATTGACAATGCGTTTTCAGAGTTACCGCTGTTAAAACCACAGCAACGTATTGCCTTTTAACATCAACTAAATAAAAAAAATAAGAGTGAATTGAATGGACACAGCAGGCTTAGTAAAACAATTGATAGGGTGGGTGTATCGCTTATCGCCGTATTTTTGGTTGGATAATTATTACAAAAAAGCGGAGTTGGCTTTTGAGGTAGAGTCTGAAAGTTGGCAGGCGTTACGCAATAAACGACTGTTCTTATCGGAGTTTTATATTGTGGGGTGGCTGGCTTTATCGGTTGGGCTGTTTGTTTTAACAATGTTTTTCTCTTTTGCTGACTGGCTCGTTGTTTTGTTATTGCTTAGGATTTTTGGCATTGTAAACAAAGAGTTGGGGGTGATTCTGTTTGGTATTTGTAAAATTACCGAAGGCTCAATGGTCTCGGCAACAGGGCGGGTGATTGTGTTGGCGATGGTCAATTTTTTAACGGCGATGTTTCTGTTTGCGTCGGTTTACCAAATTAGCGGGGTATTTGAAGAGGTACCGGCTTATTTCTTGGGTGACTATCCGATTGCCGGCTTAATTCATGCGGTGAACTTTCAATTTACGATGAGTGGCGCGTTTACAGCGGGTGATCTGTTTACTTGGGTAGTGGGCACGGGACATGGCGTATTTTGTTTTGTTTTTGGTACTATTGTGATTTCGTTATTTGTTTCACTTTTAAATGTGAAACCCTTGAGAGCATAGAGGAGCCATCTTAGGTGATTTTAGAGTATATGGGTGAGTGATTGAATAGACATGTTTGAAACTAAGCAGGCCTGCGCAACCTTAAAATTAAGTTTTAAAGTAGGCAGGCCTGCTGATTTTTTAAAAGCGTTTAACCGAGGGTTAAGCACTCATAAATGGATAATCGGTGTAGCCTTTTGCACCTGAGGTATAAAAGGTATCTGGATCGGCTTCATTCAACTTGGCACCGGCTTTAAAACGCTCCGGTAAATCTGGATTGGCCAGATAAGGAACACCAAAGGCAACCGCGTCTAAGTTTTCGGCGGCAATTTCCGCTTCGGCCTCTTCTGCGCTGTATCCCATGTTGCTGATAAGGTTGCCTTCATAATGCGCTTCAAATGCCGATAAGATGTCCTCTTTTTGCACACCAAAAAAGTCACTGCGCATAATGTGCAAATACGCTAGATTGCAATCATTTAGATGTTTTGCTAAATAAGTGCTTAAACCAATCGGGTCGCTGTCACGCATGCTGTTAAAGCTATTAACCGGCGATAAACGCAAGCCAACACGGTTACTGCCCCAAACGTCTGAAACCACGGTTAATATTTGCATGAGCAGTCGAGCACGATTTTCAAACGAACCACCGTATTCATCGGTACGCTGGTTACTGCCATCACGCAGAAATTGGTCAATTAAATAGCCGTTTGCGCCGTGAACTTCTACGCCATCAAATCCAGCGAGCTGAGCGTTAATCGCCGCTTGTTTAAAACCTGCAACAATCTCAGGAATCTCTTCGATTTTTAAGGCACGTGGCTCTGTGTAAGGTAATTTACCTTCTGGGGTGTGTACTTCATCGTCAACCGTTAATGCACTGGGTGCCACTGGGGTTTTGCCACCATTTAACGCTGGGTGACAGGTGCGTCCACCATGCCATATTTGCAGTACGATGCGCCCACCTTTAGCGTGAACGGCATCAGTGACCTTTTTCCAACCTAGGATTTGTTCATCTGAGTAGATGCCAGGCTCTTTCCAGAAAGCACTGCAACCTTCCATCACCATGGTGGCTTCTGCAATGATTAAACCAGCGCTGGCACGTTGCGCGTAATGTTCCGCCATTAAGTCGGTTGGAATGTGATTCACCTCGGTACGAGCACGCGTTAGCGGTGCCATCACAATACGGTTAGGGAGTTCTAATGCGCCAAGTTGAACCGGCGTAAATAGATGTGGGTAGTGTGTTGACATGATAAAACCTTTTGTTAAGTAATTGAACGAGCGGTAACACGGCATATGGTTCGTGTTGAGTCTTTTAAATTGAAACTGATATTAGCATACCCTTTTACATTGAATACAGACGGTTTATAAAAAGAGTGTTGCGTTAAACGCAATAATTTTAAGTGATTAGTTGTTCTGTAAGGTTTAATGAGTCGCGTTTAAATTCGTAAGTTCATAATGGGAGAGGGCGGTATTTAATACTTAACGTCTTACGATTAAAATTTAATGTAAGCGTAACCTTGCATTTGCAAGTCAATCATTCGCGTGTAAGCATCGAACACGATTTTGACGCCGGGCAGAATGTCTTGCGGTTGCCAGTGGTGTGCGTTCATGGTGACGTGACAGAGTTCGACGCTCACACCATTATCTAACAGTTCTTCAACAACCTGTTTGTTTGGGTTAAAACCAAAAGGGTCGTTCACATAGTTTTGATAAGCCGTATCGTTTAACAACCAGAGACCGGCAGCGCCATGCACCACCACACTAATATGGAGTTGATCTTGTGAAATACCCTGTTTTTTGTATGCTTCTAACAGGCCACGAACATAGTAGAGTCCTTTGCCAATGCCCGCTTCGGTATCATTTTGGTTAAGGTCGTAAACGACCTGTATGTTTTGGGTTTGTTTTGCCTGAATGATTGGCGTTGCAATTGATTTGTGTTCTGCGTTTGCGTTATTCACCGTCAAAGTCGGCGCCGTATTAGCCGCAAACGCTTGACTGCCAATCGAAAATAGAAGCAGAACGGCAATAGCGAGGTTTTGAATTAGACCTGTGTGAGAAGGAATATTCATCGTTAATAACGGGCTAAAAGGGTTTGCATTATTCATATTGAATCTCCTTAAAACAGCCATTACTGGAATGGAATGCGTTTAGATATCGAAATATCTTGGCTGAATATTTTGGCTGAATATCTTGGCTTAATATCTTGGCTTTTAGAGTAGCTAAAAAACCATCTGATAGCGAGATCATGCGAGTGGTTTTCATGGTTAAGCCATCTTTCATACAGAGTTAATAGAGGTTTTTAAAAAGTAGATGGTAAGTCGATGAGTAAGTCGATGATAAGTTGGTGCTAGTTTGATGATAAATATCGGTCGTTAAATAATAAAATTCAGCAGGCCTGCTGGTTTTTACAACGTAATCGTTTTAAAGGGCTTCGTGTTTGTATAAAGAAAGCACGGTTATTTTCTGCGCATCGAGTTGCCACTGGACATCAAATTCGTAAAGTTTGATGCCAAAGTCATGGCGCTTATCTATGCTGCCAAAGTGCACGGGGCGTGGGTTGTGGGTCAAAGTGGTTTCAATCAGTCGACGCAACTGTGGGTAGGTTTGTTCAGCTATCCCAAGTTGCCTTTGCGCCAGTTCAGAAAACTGAACGTTCATGGCACTTGATTTCGGGGCGCTGTGCGCAAAGCCACCTTGTGCGTCGGGTAAGCTGTCTGCGTAAGGTAGGTAGGGTTTAATGTCGACAATCGGGGTTTGGTCAATCAGGTCAAGTCCAGAGACGTTTAAAAGTAATTTACCCTTGTTTTTCTCCCAGCCATGATAACCCAATACCGACATGCCAATGGGGTTAGGGCGATAGGGGGAGCGAGTGGCAAACACGCCTTGGCGTTTTGCACCTTCTCTGGGAGGGCGAACGGTGGGTCGCCAATCTTCAACCGGTTTGATGGCTTCATGAAAAATAAACACCACCCAAATATGACTGAAGCCCTCTAATCCTTGCAGTGCTTCTTGCCGATTCCACGGTGCAAGCAGCTCAATTTGGCCAATGTTTCCTTCAATTAACCCCGGTTGGCGCGGAACACCAAACTTCTCTTTAAAAGGGCTGTGAACGTTGCCAATGATGTGCATGGGAATGGGGTTCATAAAAGTAAGCAGGCCTGCTGAATATTGGATGAATAAGGGGTTTGATTGGTTTATTGTTAATGATTATGTAGCTTAAAAAGCCGGTCTATTTCAAGAATGTAATGACTAAATCAGGCTAACATTTACTGTTTTTATTTACTGTTTTTGCCAGCATAAAATTCGGTTATTGTGCGGCATCTCAACATCCTTAAGTAATCTAAATCCTGCGGATTGCGCCATGTCGTTACACCATTCAAACGCTTTGATACCACTTAACGGATCCCGTTGGGTTAACCAATCATTAAAGCGCGCATTACTCTCACTGGTAAAGTTGCCATTATAGTTGAAAGGGCCGTATATGGTCACAAGGCCGTTTGAATTAACATGTTGGCGTAGATGGGCAAAAAAATCACGGACGTTTTGTTGGCTCATAATATGAAAACTGTTGGCGCTGTAAATCGCATCAAAACTCGGCATCACCCAATCCGTTGAAGAGACGTCCAACGTTTTTGGCGCGTGAATGTTACTTAGCCCGCTCTCATCGATCCACTGCTGAATACCAAGCAGGTTATCAGCTAAATCGGTCGGTTGCCAGCTAAGGTGCGGCAGGGCGTTAGCAAAGTGCACCGCATGTTGGCCCGTTCCGCTGGCGATTTCCAATACGCTTTGAGTCTTAGTGAACAGCGGTTGCAGAACCGATAAGATGACGTCTTTATTTTGTTCACTGGATTCTGAAAACGGTTTGCTAATTAATAGAGTCATATTTGGATCTTTTTTTACCGTGGCGTTTTTATTGATGTTGCCTATTGTAAAAGGTTTTGCTTTGGAAAATAATGCGATTAGCTTTATAAGATTGCGTTGTCACTCAGATTTGCCGTTCTGTGAGCTTGATGGCGCTTAAAAAGCGTGAACCTATTTGTTACCCCGATTAATCTAGTGAGGAATCACCATGAAAGCAGTAATGTTATCCGTTGGTTTAGCGAGTCTTTTAAGTCTTCAGCCAGTATTGGCGGTGGATGTATTAGACGAGAAGAATATTGGCATGGCGTTAGCACGTGACTTAGCCACCGAAGCGATTTTGGCTTGCCGAGAAAAAGGCTTTTCCGTGAGTGCGGTGGTGGTTGATAAGCACGGTAATCAGCGAGTGGCGATGCGTGACGACTTTGCCTCTAAATTCACTTTGCAAATTGCCGAAGAGAAAGCCAATGCGACGATTATGTCTGGCTTAAAGTCGGGCGACTTTCGTTCCATGCGTGGCGATATTCGTCCCGAATTAAATCATGTGGATGGCGTTTTGATGATGGTGGGTGCGGTGCCAATTATTAGCGGTGGCGCTAGGATTGGGGCAATCGGCGTGAGTGGTGCGCCGGGCGGTGAGAAAGACGAAGCCTGTGTAATGCAAGCGCTCGAGAAGCTCGAAGATCGACTAGCCGGATTTTGATATTAAGCCTGAATCACAGGGTTTAACGCTTAAAAATATTGAATAATATCGTTAGTACCACGCTGACGATAAGCATAGAGGTAATGGGGATAAACACGCGGCCGTTTTCGGATTGTGAATTAATGTCACCCGGCAAACGGCCAAACCAATTGAATAGATTCGGCGCAAAGTGCAATACAACGCCAATCGCTACCAAGATTAATCCTGCATAGATAAACCATCGACTCATCTCTATAACCTCTTTATTGAAGCTTGTTAACGGTAGTTTTTAACAAAGTTCAGTTGTAGATCATTCACCGGCATACGATCGCCACGCGCATTTGAAGCCATCTCAATAGCTTTGTCTGCGTCATAGCCGTGTTCAATCATTAAGGTAATGGCGACAATACCCGCTCGTCCACGACCGCCATGACAATGAATTGCAATGGCTTCACCTTGTTCTATTTCGGCTTTTAGGCGTTGCTGTAAGGCTTTTAAACGGGCTACATCCGGCACGCTCATATCGGTAATTGGAAAGTTCTCAAATTTTATCCCGTTGGTTTCGCAGGCCTGCGACTCCATCAGCATGCCGAGTTTTTCAATCTCTTGCGCGTGCAACAGACTGATTACTTTGGTAACCCCTTGCGATTGGTAGTAGGCAATATCCTCTAATAGGGTTTCACTGGTGGGTTTGGGCATAACAAACAGCGCGCCTTTGCCTAGATCACAGATTTTATAAAGTTCCGGGCTTGCGGGGTTGTTAGAAGAAGTTTGCAAGGGCGTGTCCTTAATGAGTTTAAAGCCAACAGCCTGATTAAAAGTGAGCAGGCCTGCTCATTTTTAAATGAGGTTTAGTTAGCCGGGCCGTTGTAACGTAATTGCACGATAATGCCAAATAGTGGGTGGTCAATGTAATGCAGTTGATTTGGACGGATTTTACGCGACTCTTTCAGTTTAAATTGCCACGTTTCTGGGGCGATCTCATCGGGGCTAAATTTTTGTTGAGCTAAAAATTCAGACTTAATTTTATTGGGTATCTGGCGCTCTAAATTTAAGTCAAAATCGACGTGTGCAAACCGGCTTTTATACAATTTAATCGTACCTGAAAGCTGTGAACTGCCTTTGGCGGATTCAATAATAACCGTTGGCATTTGGCGGTCTGAACCGGTATTTTGCGACCACGCTTTATGGAAGAGAATTTTATAACCTTTTTCAGGTGAAAGCTTTCGTGCAATACTATTTAATTCAATAGGTTGGTTGCGAATGTTCGCTTCTCCTCGAGCATACTTCCCTGAAAGTAGGTCACTTAAAAAGTAGTTGCCATCGTAGTCAAGTGGCTCTAAATCGTCAGGCCAATACTCCTCTGTCCAACTCTTTAAAGCATAGGTATCAAACACAATCACTTCAAGAGTGTAGTTGGGGGTGTCATCCGCCGCTGCTTTTAAAGAGGTGCTACCCAAAGCAAGGGCGACAAGTGAAAGCGTTAAAAAATAGGTTAAGCGATTCAGCATTTTCAGCAGGCCTGTCTATAAAATTAAGGTGGTTAAAGAGCGCGAAATGGTGTTATTTGCGCCGCCTAAAAGGTGTCTAGTTTGCCAAACGCCTTAAGCATTTTTAATCGATTGAATCATCAGCTCAATCGCGGAGATTCGATCTTCAATGGTTGCCATTGTATCGAAAAACTTTAATTCGGTCTGACCTTTTAGTTTGTAACTTTTCGGGTTGGCTTGCAGTAATTGAATCAGCTTTAACGGATCAATATCCGGTTGCGAATTAAACTGGATACGTACCATCGCTTCAGACGCATCGAGTTTGATAATGCCAATCGGTTCTATCAGTAACTTAACCAGTGTCACCATAAACAGGTTTTTAACCTGTTGTGGTAACAGGCCGAAGCGGTCAATCATCTCCACTTCTAATTCACGTAAAGCGCCTTTGGATTCGGCACTGGCAATGCGTTTGTAAAAGACTAAACGCGTATGAATGTCGGGCAGGTAATCTTCTGGAATCAGCGCAGGCACACCTAAATCGACTTCACTGCCGGTATGCAGGGTGGTGTTGAGTTCCGGCTGTTTGCCGGATTTAAGGGCTTTTACCGCCCGCTCCAAGAGTTCGTTGTATAAACCAAAACCAACCTCTTGAATTTGCCCAGATTGACCGTCGCCCAATAGTTCACCGGCACCGCGGATTTCCAAATCGTGACTGGCTAACATAAAGCCCGCGCCCAGTGTGTTGTGCTTGGCAATGGCGGTTAGGCGTTTCTCGGCGTCTTTGGTCATGAGCGATTTGCCAGCGGTAAACATATAGGCGTAGGCGCGGTGGTGCGAACGACCAACACGACCACGCAGTTGGTGCAGTTGCGCTAAACCAAACTTATCGGCACGGTGAATCAATATGGTGTTGGCGGTGGGGATATCGATCCCCGTCTCAATAATGGTGGTACAAACCAAGATATTAAAACGGCGGTGATAGAAGTTTTCCATTACGGTTTCGAGTTCACGCTCATTCATTTGGCCGTGGGCAAAATCGACTTTGGCTTCTGGAATGAGTTTTTGCATATCCTCAACCATCTTCTCAATTTTATCGACGTGGTTATACAGCAGATAAATTTGCCCCCCGCGACGAATTTCACGCAAACACGCTTCGCGCACCGTATCTTCATTCCAATCTTGCACAAAGGTCTGAATCGCTAAACGTTTGGCGGGTGGGGTGGCAATAATCGACAAGTCACGCAAGTCGTTCATTGCCATATTCAAAGTTCGCGGAATCGGCGTGGCGGTCATGGTGAGCACGTCGACTTCGGTACGCAGTTTTTTAAGCTGTTCTTTTTGACGTACGCCAAAACGGTGCTCTTCATCAATAATAATTAAGCCAAGGTGGGCATAATCGACGTCTTTTTGAATGAGTTTATGGGTCCCAATAATCAGGTCGACTTTGCCCTCTTTAAGATCTTCCAAAATCGCTTTTTGCTCTTTGGCGGTTTGAAAACGCGAGAGCACTTCAATGCGCACCGGCCAGTCGGAGAAGCGGTTGCGGAAGTTTTCATAGTGTTGTTGAGCAAGCAGGGTGGTCGGCACTAAAATCGCCACTTGTTTGCCATCGTAAGCGGCCACAAAGGCGGCACGCATGGCGACTTCGGTTTTACCAAAACCAACGTCACCACAAATTAAGCGATCCATTGGGCGGCTGGTGTGCATATCTTGCAGTACCGCTTCAATGGCCGATTGTTGATCAGGGGTCTCTTCAAACGGAAAGCTAGAGGCAAAACGTTGGTAGGCTTCGTCTGGGGTGTTAAAGGCATAACCGGGACGCGCTTCACGTTGCGCGTAAATATCGAGTAGCTCAGCGGCCACGTCGTGCACTTTTTCAGCGGCTTTGCGTTTGGCTTTCTCCCAGCGGTCACTGCCTAATTTATGCAGTGGTGCGGTTTCGGGAGAAGCGCCACTGTAACGGCTGATTAAATGCAAAGAGGTAACCGGTACGTATAACTTGGATTCGCCCGCGTACTCAATCATTAAGAACTCACGGGATTCGCCTTGAATCTCGAGGGTTTGCAACCCTTGATAACGACCGACACCATGATCGATGTGAACGATTGGGCTGCCCATGTCCAGTTCAATAAGGTTGCTAATGGCGGCTTCAAAGTCGTTGTGTTTGCGTTTACGACGGCGTTTTTGAACCACGGTCTGCCCAAAGATTTGCGCTTCACAAATAACGGTTAGGTCGGGGGTGTGAATCGACATTTCCAATGGGCTGACTAAAATGCTAAAACGCGCTTTGGACGCTAACGCTTCTTGCCAGCTATGTACAATCGTTGGATTCTGTTTCTGTTTTCCAAGCAGGGTTAATAGGGTCTCTCTGCGCCCAGTGCTTTCAGCGCTGTAAATAATGCGATTTTTTGTTTGATCGCAAAAAGCGTTGAGTTTAGCCAGTGGGTAGTCGCTATTACTTTGAATGCTTAAATCTGGCAGGGTGAGGGTATTAAAAACGGTAGTCGAATTACCCGTTGGCGCTTCTTCCAAAGTAATGCGGTGCAAGCTTTTAAGTTCGGTTAAAAACTCGGTTTTGTTTAGAATTAAATCGTACGGCTTTAATATTGGAAAATCGGGGTTATGTTGGCCGACTTCATAGCGTTCGTCGTACTCGTAAATCACTAAATCGATGCTTTGCTCTAAGTCGCCAATCTCAAAAAAGGTCGAGTCTTCTGGCAAGTAGTCAAAAAATGAAATCAGTCCTTCATGAAACAGCGGTAAGTAATACTCTAAGCCACCCACCGCGTTCGCTTGGCTGACCTCTTTGTAAATCTGGGTTTTACCGCTCTCATCACCAAAGGTTTGTTTGAATTTTTGACGGAACAGGTTAATACCCGTTTCGGTAAAGTCATACTCTTTAGCCGGTAGTAACTGAATTTTGTCAATGGTGTCGATGGAACGCTGCGTTTCTGGGTCAAAACTGCGAATGGTTTCGATTTCGTTATCAAATAGATCCAAACGAAACGGCTGTTTGCTGCCCATTGGGAACAGGTCGATTATCGAACCACGGATTGCAAACTCCCCGTGCTCCATGACTTGACTGACACGCTGATAGCCGCCTGATTCAAGTTTACGAGCAAAGTCGTCATTATCCAGTGTTTCACCGGTGGAGAGTAAAAAGGTGAACTTTTGAATGTAGTCGTGAGGCACAATGCGCTGAATCAGCGTTGAAACGGGTAGCACCAAAATGCCTTGTTGAATGTTAGGGAGCTGATAGAGTGTTTTTAAACGTTCTGAAATAATGTCCTGATGCGGTGAAAACTGGTCGTAGGGCAGGGTTTCCCACTCTGGAAAAGACAGTAGATGCTGTTCTGGGTGAAAGAATTTAAGTTCTTCAATTAACCGGCTGGCCGTTTGGCTGTCTGGGGTCATGACCACCAGCAGGCCTGCTGAGTTTCGACTTTGATTGGCAATCGCTAACGATTGTTCTGCGGGGTTTAGTCCGGACCAATAAGAGCGATGTCCTTTTAAAGGAATGGCTTTATCTGCAAACAGGGAGGTGGGGTTTTTAAACGACTTCATTAAATTAAGTTCAATTCTTTTGCTATCAGGAAACGCAATATTTTAAACTAGCGCACGAATGGATGGGAGCGAATCGCGAATAAAGTCATGGGTTTTTAGGTAAATTCAAGCTTAAAGCGTTAACCATTCTTTAGATTATTCTCGGTATTTTAGTTTAAGGGGAACCATGTACGGACATTGGTCATTTAGTTGGGTTCAGGTTATGGCGCACAATAAAGGCGTTTTATTTTCTGTTTTAGGGGTGTTTAGTCTGCTTGTTATGGCGGGTTTAACGTTTGTCGAACAGACCATTTCTTGGGGGTCTTGGGGGTTGCTGTTTGGCAGCATTGTATTGATGAGTGTGGCCATGGCTAAGCTCTTAGACTCGGTTAAAGCCGCTATATTGCAGTTAGGGTTAAGTTTGTATATTTTAGCCATGACACTCGGTGCCTTAGGTTGGTTTGGGTTTGCTTTAGATGAAAATAGCGTTTTGGGTCTGGTTATTTTAATGACGGTGATGACCAGTAATTTGGTTCATGTGTTAACCACCTTATTGCGAGAGATGGCTCGTGGGTTGTTTCAATTTGACGCCATTGCGGAAGCTTTGAAGTTCAATGGTTCCCCCATCTTTCTGGCTAACTTTACCTCGTTAATGGGGTTTGCCTTTGCGGCGTGGTATGAGCCTGAATTAATCACGATGGCTTGGATTGTAGGAGTTGGGGTCGTGATCAGTTATTTAACAACCCTAACGTGGTTACCACTGATTTTATTAAGTTGGCTGTTGGAGTTTAGAGTTGGCAGTAGTGCTGATCGTTATGGTTATGCATTTGTGGTGGCTTGGATGGAAAAACGAGCAGGCCTGCTAACATTACTTTTAGTGATTTTTGCTACTGGTTTTATGGCTTTGTTATGGGCTGCGAAGTCGATTCTTCCATTGTTATGGCAGTTAACCGAAATGCTGCTGGTGATGGCTTTGCTGTTTATGGTGTTTTGGAAAAGCCTGTCTTTGGCCGTTTTAAATACGCTAGCGAACTTATTAGCTTTAACCTTAACCGTAGCGGGTTTTTATTTACTCATGAATCTTTGGACTGGCGTTGATACCCCAGTTTCACTGCTTCTCTTGATGGTTCCGATGGGTTTGATTGTGGATGATGGCATTCACTTCTTCTCAAGATACCTACGTGCTAAACAAGGGATTTTTTCAGATTCGTCTTCAGCGGTTCGGTACGCCATGGCTAGTGTGGGCAGACCCATTTGGATGACCAGTTGGATTGTGATGATTGGTTTATTTACACTACTGCTTAGTCCGCAAGCGCTAATTCAGCAGGCCAGTTTAATTACGATTCTTTCACTTGGGTTTGCCACGTTAATTATTTTATTCATTATTCCGGCATTTTTAGCGCGTCGAGCCTCTAATACAGGTTCTCAAGGGTAATGGGTAATTGTCCATGTCAAAATTTCTTAAATGCTATAATTAGTTTAGTTAATGGGTGATACATAAATTTTATTTTTAATTTGCCTCGCTTTAGTTCATTATCTCTGCAACTTGGAGTGCGAAGCGTTATAGATAGCGTTGTATATTGACGAAACACTCTTACCATTTAGAAAAAATAAATAAGAATATAAAGGAAGTCAGCATGGCAACAGTTGTTGTAGTTGGATCAAGTACAGGTGGTTTACCAATGTCTTACGATATTCGTAAGCATTTAGATAAAGGGAATACCGTTAAAGTGGTGAGCTCGGTAGATGAGTTTAACTTTGTACCTTCAAACCCTTGGGTTGCGGTAGGTTGGAGAAAACCTGAAGATATCTCTTTTAAATTAGAGCCTTACCTAACTCGTAAAGGGATTGAGTTCTTCAATCAGACTTGTGTTGGTTTAGACCCTGAAAATAATAAAATCTCTCTGGACGACGGTTCTGAGATGGAATACGACTACCTAATCCTTGCAACGGGTCCAGCGCTGGCGTTTGACGAAGTTGAAGGGTTTGGTCCAAAAAGCCATGGTGGTAACACCGTTTCTGTTTGTACAACACCGCACGCGGTCGAAGCTTACGAGCAGTGGGAAGAGTTCTGTAAAGATCCGGGTCCAATCATTATTGGTGCGGTTCAAGGTGCATCGTGCTTTGGTCCGGCTTATGAATTTGCCATGATTATGGAAACAGACTTACGTAAGCGTAAGATTCGTAGCCAAGTACCGATGACATTTGTAACGGCTGAGCCTTACATTGGTCACCTAGGTTTAGGTGGGGTTGGGGATTCTAAGGGTTTAATGGAATCTGAAATGCGTAACCGCCATATTGACTGGATTTGCAACGCAAAAACCACCAAAATTGC
>JGI10211J34971_10001958_pt1 | contig 16940 bp, 14 predicted proteins | sample Etolagsediment_FD_34971 | JGI IMG/M metagenome (IMG submission 34971) | reverse complement strand
GGTATAGCTGTATCTTTTTCTGGAATAATAGGCTTTGTTGGTCTGATTGTGCCGCACCTGATGAGGATGATTCTTGGCTCTGATCATAGGCTGTTGATACCTGCCTCTTCCCTTGGGGGTGCTGTTTTTTTGATAGCAGCGGATACATTGGCACGCACAATCATCTCTCCCAGTGAATTGCCAGTAGGGGTAATCACCGCCTTTTTAGGGGCCCCTTTCTTTATATATCTTTTGAAGTCACGAGGAAGTCAATGGACTCAGAGTTGATCCTAAGAGATGTCTATTTTAGATATGATAGCCAGTGGTGTCTTAAAGGAATCAATTTTGAGCTTAAAAAGGGTGAGATTGTAGGGATAATAGGTCCAAACGGATCAGGCAAAAGCACCTTGTTAAAGATTATGGACGGCCTCCTCAAGATACAGAAGGGTGAGATCTTTCTTTGCAATAAACCTCTATCCAGGCATAGAAGAAGTGATATCGCCAGACGCATTGCCATGGTACCACAGGAGGAAATCTTTCGGTTTTCATTTTTGGTCTCTGAGGTGGTACTTATGGGCCGTTTTTCTCATTTAGGCCTTTTTCCTTTTGAGGGAAAGGAAGACCTGGAGATAGCGAATCAATCAATGAAACTTACCGGCACGCTTAACCTGGCAACACGCTCTATACATGAACTGTCAGGAGGAGAGAAGCAGCGTGTACTGATTGCAAGGGCATTAACCCAAAGAGCACAAATAATACTGTTGGATGAACCAACATCTTTCCTTGATATACGGCACAAGGCAGAGATATATGAACTTATTTCATATTTAACCCTGACACAAGGACTCAGCGTGATCATTGTTTCACACGATATCAGTCTTGCTGCACAATATTGTCACAGAATGCTTCTTTTAAACAAGGGAGATGTCTATAAAATAGGTGAACCTGCCGAGGTGATAACTGCTGATAATATAAGCAGGGTATATCAGTGTCCGGTGCTTGTTGACAACAATCCGATTAGCAAAACACCCAGAATTACGATTCTTTCAAAAAGAAAAGAGAGAAAAATGGAGAAAGTATGATCAATTTATTCATTAAAGGCGGGCCCATAATGTATCCTCTTTTGATTTGCTCAATAATAGCCCTGACAGTGATAATTGAGCGCACAATATTCTGGATAGGTGATGATTATAGGAGAGACCAGGCCCTGGTTAATGAGGTTTTATTTTTAGCTGAACAGGGCAATTGGGAAACGATACGGGCAAGAATCGGAAATTCAAAAGATTTTATTGTAAGGATCCTGGTAGCAGGCATCCTCCATAGAGAGTTTAGTATAGCAAAGGCAATGGAAACAGCTGCCTCGGATGAATTAGACAGAATGAGACGGTATCTTCCCATACTTGATACCATAATCACTGTTTCTCCTTTGCTGGGTATTTTTGGGACGGTAATTGGAATTATTCTGTCCTTTGAAATGCTGGGAAGTGCAGGGATCGAGGAGCCCCAGGCAGTGACAGCTGGGATCGCTCAGGCCCTTATAACAACTGCCTCTGGATTAGGAATAGCTATTCTTTCACTTTTTCCTTTTAACTATTTTAATTCCAGAGTTGAAAAGGCAGCAACAACCATAGAAAAGTACGCTACAAGCCTGGAGATAGTGTATGAGAAACTTAATCAAGCAAACAATACCATAAAAACGGAAGGAATATCCTATGAAGGTTAATCTTGGGGTGCAGAGAAGGGCCAGGATTGAGATTCTCCCTTTGATCGATATTGTGTTTCTTTTGCTTGTTTTTTTTATCTATGCAATGCTTTCTATGGCTATTCATAGGGGTATACCTGTAAATTTACCCGTTTCTTCATCTTCCAGCACAGAAAAAGAGCTCGTATTATCTGTAACCATCAAAGAGAGCGGTGAAATATTGGTGGATGATGATCGGATATCCTTAAAAGGTCTTGCCCGGCTTTTAAAACGGAGAGCAAAAGGGCACGAGAGCCCAGGGATTCTCCTTTTTTCCGACAGAAAGGTTTCATGCCAGTTGTTAGTCAAGGTGTTGGATCAGATAAGAATGGCCGATATATACAGGATTTCTTTGCAGACCACGATGGAGAGCCAGCCTTGAGCCGATCGCTCATTTTTGCTTTTTTATGTGCATTAATTCTCCATTCAGTTGCAGCATTAATGGAGTTAGACGCCTTTAAGAGACCTCTTTCTGTTGAGGTTCCGTTAAAGAACCTGACCATGAATATAGTTGCACCACAACCTATCAAAAAACCTTCTATAGATAAGGAACCAGCAACAGTAGTTAAAAAGCCCCGTATAAAAAAAAGGATGGTAAAAGAAAAAGTTAAACCAAAAAAGAGAATTATGCCAAAGGTTGACATGATAAAAAAAATTCAACCTGAGAAATCAGTAATAAAAGAAACACTGCCAGAAAAGGATAAAACCCTTGCTGATCTTTCACCCATTTTTTTTCCTCAAGAAATGAAAAACCAAGATGATTTTATTGAGGAAGATACTGTTTTTATACCTGATATGGTAGATATACCACTAGCTCTTCCAGACATAAACACTACGCCTCAAAAGGTAAAAAAAGATGAAGTTTCTGATTCACTTTCTGCTATTCCTGTTACCTATGCTCATCCTATCTATAAGCGCAATATTTCTCCCCCATACCCTCTATTGGCAAGGAAAAGAGGATATCAAGGAACGGTGTTCTTAGAGGTTTTGGTGAGTAAGGAGGGTAAGGCTACCTTTATCCGATTGAGCAAATCAAGTGGCTATAGAATTTTAGATAGAGCTGCTATAAAAGGGGTCAGAGATTGGCTTTTTTACCCTGCAAAGAGGGGAGATGAGCTGTTTGAAATGTGGGTAAAGATACCCATACGGTTTATACTCAATTAGATTCAAGGTTCAAACAAGAATCAGTCATACAATCGATATACTTTTTAACCGAGCTTGGATTTGGATAAGACCGCCTTCACCATCTATCTTATCACTCTGGTTTTAAGCCCTCTCCTTTTTGGGACTGTTCATACTTATGCCTATACAATCATGTCGCTGGGAGTATTGGCCGGTGGCCTTTTATTAGTGATAAAAAATATAGGAAAAGATCCTACAACCAAGAAATACAAGATTCAACTCCCCCATACGAGCCTTAATTTTACCTTTTTAATCTTTTTCGCTTTCCTTTTTTTTCAGGTCATTCCATTGCCTGATGTTCTTTTAGAGTTTGTATCGCCTGAGGCGATGGTTGTTGCTCGGAAATCATTACCCGCCTCAACCACTCTCTTTTCAGAAATCCCCGCCAGCAACTGGTTTTCTCTCTCACCATATTATTATCCTGTCCGCATGTCCATAATCAGATGGACTGTGTATATGCTCTTTTTTCTTGGTTTAACCCAGGTGCTTAATTCCCAAAGAAGAATTGAACTCGCAATATTTTTAATATTGCTAACTGCTTGTTTTGAGGCCCTTTACGGCCTGGCAGAGGCATATTTGGGCTCTGGGCATATCTGGTGGTTTAGTAAGTCTATTTATGGTGGCCTGAATGATGTGACCGGAACCTATATTAACCGGAATCACCTTGCAGGGTTGATGGAGATGTGCCTGCTTTTGGCCGCTGCCTATGCTGGCGCACTCTCGATTAGAAAGAAAAAGCGGGAGATTATTTCAGACCATAAGGCCAGCCTAAGGAGCAGGCTTTCACGATTCCTATCCGGGGAACAACGATTCAATAAAAGAACGTTAATTCTCTTTGCAGGTGCAGTGATAGGTATCGGGCTTGTTTTCTCTGCCTCTCGGGGCGGCATGATCTCGGCTGCAGGGGCCATGTTGTGCATGAGCTTATTTTTTATTTTCAGGAAATATCATCGCAGAAAGGGATTTATCATACTTTTTCTGTTTCTTATTATATCAGTCTATGCTCTTTATATCGGCGCTGAATACCCGATCGAGCGGTTTAAATACTGTAATGTAGATATTAAGGATAGGGCCAGGTTAGCTCAAAAAACAATGGATATGTTTGACGATTACAAGGTAGCAGGAATAGGGATTGGTAATTTCCAGTACGCCTATCCCAAGTATCAGGCATCTGAAGATAAAAACGTCTTTATACGACATGCCCACAATGACTGGGCCCAATTTTTGGCTGAGGCAGGGATCATAGGGTTTTGCCTGTTTCTGGCCGGATTATTTTATTATGTGTATCAGATATTACAATTGTGGAGAAAAAGAAATGATCCCTTTGCCATCTGCCTTGGGGTTATCCCTTTCGCTGTTATGATTGCCATGGCGATTCACTCTTATTCTGATTTCAATCTTCATATTCCTGCCAACTGTCTGACGCTCATAGCCATCATAGCCATTGGATATAGTGCGCTTCATCTGGAGAGACATCGTGGACGAGATAAAACTCTGTACCGTTATCATACCGTGTATCTAAAATATAAAGGTATTTTGGCCTTGGTTTTGGTTTTGGGGTTTATTATCTGGAATGGGATCTGGATTATCAGACATTTTATGGCCGAGGCCTATTGTAGCACTGTCACTAACGCGACCCTGAATAGAGACCAAAACCCGCCCTTGGAAGAGATCAAGAAGGCTATTGAAAAGGACAGATGGAATGCGGAGTATTGGTATAAGCTAGCAAGAAAATTAAGGAAAATTCGAGACAGTAAGATGGGAAATTTTGAAGCTGATGATGAAGATTGCCATAGATATCAGATGGAAATTATCGGGGCCATGGAGGAGGCTGCGCGGTTGAATCCTCTTAGCGCAGGATATCATATACAACTGGGATGGGAATATGCCTACCTTTGCAAAAATCCAGATTACCACCACAGATGGCTCCCAGCGGCAGATGTATCTATGGACAGGGCGGCCTATTTTGCAGGCGAGAAAAATCCCTCCCTTCATGTGTATTTGGGAAATTATTGGACATTTCGATCAAAGACAATTAATCCTGCTAAGACTGAATGGGAGACTGCCTGGAGCAAGGCCTGCTGGCATTATAAGAAGGCCCAGAGCCTGGAAAAAAGAAAGAGATTAGCAGGTACTATAATGAAATATGTATGGAAATACTATCCTGACAAGGAATTTGTCGGCAAAGTCTTGCTCACTGAGAACCAGAGTCTTTTAGATGAGATGAAATAAAAGCTCGCTCGATTGATGGCTCAAAAAGCATGGCCTATAATCACTTTTACTGAGGTCATTTTATTTTTGCATTATTAGATCAATAATGGGATCTATGTATATTGTTTAACTTCGTAAGGGCATGGAGGGCAGGCTTTTGCAAGATAATGAAAAAAATTTTAAAAAAATAAGATAAATACCAATACTCTTTTTTCCCATGTTATAGTATTAAGAGAGAAGTGTAATTTTTTAGGAGGTGTGTGCTATGAAAAAGTTTCTAAAAGATACAAGATGGTTGCTATGTGTAGGCACTTTTTTAACGATTACTTTTTTAGCTGTACCGGTTATGGCTGCGGCAATAACTCCAGAAGACAAGCTTCGGAAGGCTGAAGAATTATCAATCAAGGCCTCTGAAATGGCAACTAAGGCCAAGGTGTCTTATAATGTAGGGCTTGCTAAAAAATCTCTGGAACTCGCTAATCAGGCCACATATCTTGTCTTAGAGGTAGTTGCTGAGGCACAAAAGAAAGATGATCCTGCGCTGGCACAGGCGGCAATAAATACAGCCAATAATGTTAGAAAAGCCATTACTCAAATAATAGCTGCAGCCACATTTATTTCCCAGATCAGTGAAGACCCAAAAACCATCGCTGATGTCAAAGAGATTTTGAAGAAGGCCAATAAGGCCAAAGAACTGAATAATAAGGCCATCCAAATAGTCCACTCATCCTTGGCTGAACCTGGTGAAAAGGTAGCATCAGAAAAGGGAGCACCTAAAGCAGAACCACCAGACACAGAAACAACTGAGGTTGAGGTGTACCAGCAAGAGGCTAGCCCTTCTCAATAATTGATATGGTCGCCTAAAAAGGTTTGCTTACCTAAAGGAGTTGATCTATGAAAAGAGGAATTTTCATTGTTGGTTTTGGAGTGAGCATTTTGATGCTTCTATTTTCACAGGTAATGGCTCAGGGAGGTAGAATCCGTTTCAATAACTTGACGGTGATCCCCGGCATTACACTTCAGGAAGTCTATGATGATAACATATACCTGGGTAATGGAAACAATAATACTACCGAGATCGAGGAGTCTGATTTAATTACCCATATCATGCCCGCCTTAGGGCTCGATTATAGCCTTCATGAAAGGGGAAATGTATCCTTTAACTACACAGGTGACCTTGCCTATTATAATGATAATAACAGTAATGACTGGCAGACCCACAAAGGTGAATTTAATTTCAACTATCAGGCACCTGGGGGAATTATACTGGATATAAATACTGTTCATACCGATGCAGAAGACCCCTATGGTAATCTCGATCTGTATAGAATCGGTTTAAAGACTGAACGACGAGGTAATGATCTAAAGGCGAAGATAACCTATGGCTTTGGTGATAGATTTCAGATCCTGGGATACTATAGTCTTTATAAACAGGATTATGATCTTGAGAGGGACTATACTCAGGATTGGGATATCAAGGAATTCGGTGTGGGATTCCAGATGAGGTTACTCCCCAAGACATGGGGCTTTTTTCGATATTATTTTGGTGAGCGGGATTATTTTACTCATCCTGCCGCAACAGGCGTAACCGAGTCCAATGATGCCGATTTTGACTGGAACCGTGTAAACTTCGGTCTCACGTGGGAAAGCGGGGCCAAGCTGGGGGGTGAGCTGAACGTTGGGTATCAATTGATGGATTATAGGAATGTGGCTGACGTTGAAGGCGAAAGATATGATGCCAAAGACACCTGGATTGCAGCAACATCAATTACCTATACAGCAACGCCCACCATAGGGCTTTCCCTAAGTCTCACAAGGGCACTAAGGGAGACGGGCGCCAGTGATAATGAATATTTTGAGGACACTGGTATAGGAGTAAACATGAAGAAAATGATCAAGTCAAAATTTATTCTGACTGTGGGTGGCGTTTATAGCGTAAATGATTATAACATACCCCGGGAAGATGATATTTACAGGCTCGATGCAGGTCTTGACTATCAGATTCGAGAGAGGCTGACCGCAGGTATTGACTATAGATATGAGAAAAAAGATTCAAACTATAGTGAAAATGACTATACCGATACCCGGTTTATCATTTCATTCAGTGCCGTGTATTGAAAAGAGGAGAAGATGAATTTTCCTTTGAGAGAAAAATCATGTAATCCTGGCATGCAAAATCTTGTCAGAAAAAAAGGGGTCTATAACCCCTTTTTTGATCCATATTACCTTACTGTAAGCATATCATTGTGATGAAGCAACAAGTGATTTATCCTTGCATTTATACTGTAGAGATATTAGGAATTACTAAGTGATACACTGCCCTTTTTCTTTAAGATGGATGATTTGTGCAGGATACAATTGATGAAAAAGAACTTTAGATGATAAAAAATCTACCCCGTTTATGTCTTATTATGATCATCGCAATAGTCCTCTTTATTTCTGCCTGTAGCGTTGGAGGAGAAGTTGTAAAGGTAACCACAGTTCAAGAGGGATCCTATCCCGGGCTCAAAAAGGAGGATATAGCACATCTCGATGAAATCAAGAGAGCGCGAGTCGATAAGAACATTGATGGCAACCTTAGGGCTGTAATAGAGGAGACCAAGCATTTCTCTGTTGCCCAATACCTCTTAGAGCATCCTGAGGCAAGAGGTTCCGCAGGAGGTGACTACAGAGTGGGGGGTTGCGATGTGCTGAGTATTGTCGTGTATGAAGAAAAAGATCTCTCCAGGGGAGCTGTAAGGGTCTCGGCGGACGGATTTATTTCATTTCCTTTAATAGGACGTGTCAAGGTGGAAAGCCTTACCACCTCCGAAATCGAAAAATTAATATCACATAAATTAGCCGAAGAGCAATATCTGTTAGATGCCCATGTCTCTGTCATGGTGATCGGATACAACAGCAGACATTTTTTGGTACTTGGAGCTGTGAAAAATCCTGGTAGTTATTCCCTCAAGGCCCAAGAGTGTGTTCTGGATGCCATTTCAAGGGCAGGAGGGGTTAAGAGGGCAAGAGAGGTTTATGGAGAACAGGCAGGAAGGAAAGGCATGATCATCCGCACGGAAAATCTAAATACAGATCATGCACGCAAAATTGTCATCAATTTAGATCTCGAGGGCCTTCTAAAAGGAAGAGACCAGATTTCCAATATATTTATGGTAGATAAGGATATGCTTTTTATCCCAACGGCCGAGCATTTTTATATCATAGGCGAGGTCATAAGACCAGGGTCTTATTCTATTGCCGACAAGGAGATCACTCTCGTAGAAGCGATCAGTATAGCTGGTGGATTCACACGCGTTGCGGCACGTAATCGAACTCGGATTATTCGTGTTGAGGACGGGGCAGAAAAGATCATAGAGGTGAGGGTGGATGCCATTACTGATGCCGGAAAAAAGATACAGGATGTCCTTATTAAACCGGGAGATGTGATCGTAGTACCTGAGAGCTTTTTTTGATGATGGATCAAAACACTGAAGAACAGATAAATCTTCGTGATTACCTATGCGTGATTCAAAAACGCAGGTGGACAGTAATCACAGTTTTTGCTGTCATTGTAATCACAGTCGCTATCCTTACCTTTACTGCTACTCCAATATATGAGGCTACTGCTCGCCTGATTATCGATAAGGAAAATCCGAACGTGGTCTCCATCCAAGAGGTCATGTCTGTTGATGCCTCCGGCAGCGACTATTACCACACTCAATACAAGATTATTGAAAGCCGTACTGTGGCCCGGGAGGTCATACGGCGTCTTAATTTGGACAAAAGCGAGGAGTTTTTTCCCAAACCAAAAGATGACCTTATATCCAACTTGAAACGTTCTATTCAGGAGACTATTGCCTTCTGGAAAGATTCTATTACGTCTCTTCTGAGGACTGGAGACGAGTCAATACCTAAAACATTGGAGGGATTCGAGCCGGATTCCCCCTTAGTATCTGGTTTTATCAAGAGGATAAAGGTGAGCCCTATTCGCAATACCCGCCTTGTAGATGTTAGATTCGAGGGCAAAGACTCAGTGTTGGCCGCCACAATCGTAAACACCCTTGCAGATGTTTATATTAGCCAAAACCTTGAAACAAAACTCAGGGCTGTCCAGGATGCGGTGAAATGGCTTCACAACCGGATAGAGGAGGAACGCAAAAAAGTGGAGAAGGCTGAACAGGCCCTGCTTCGATATAAAGAAAAACATAGCATCATTACCGATTTTTCAAGCGATGTAGAAAATATCACGGCTCAGAAGCTCGCCCACCTTAACACCCAGGTCGTGGAAGCCGAATCAAACCGGGTTGAGGCAGAAACCCGTTACAAACAAGCCATGGTCTTAACAGGGACACCTGATATGCTGGATTCCATAACAGAGGTGTTGAATAACGAGTTAATTCGGCAGATCAAGTCAATGGAGGTTGAGTTATTTAAGCGTATGTCCGAACTTTCCAAGAAGTATGGGCAGAAACACCCACGGATGGTGGCCATAGAGTCTGAACTGAATACCCTTCAAAAAAGAAGAATCCAGGAGGTGAGTCGGGTAATAAATTCTCTGAAAAACGAATACAAAGTGACACTTGCCAAGGAGAATTCCCTGAAGGCTGCCCTTGCAAAACAGAAGAAGGAATCACTCGCACTGAATCAAAAGGCGATCCAATATGGCGTTCTCAGGCGTGAGTCAGAAAGTGCCAGATATATGTATGAGTTGTTGATCAAACGTTTTAAGGAGACTTCTCTGACCGAAGACATGAAGACAGGAAATATACGAATCGTTGATAGAGCAGAGGCACCAGAATATCCGATAAAACCCAAGAAAAAACTTAATATCCTCTTGGCTATTATAGTGAGTTTATTAACCGGAACAGGGCTGGCCTTTTTTTTCGAGTATCTGGACAATACCATAAAGCTTCCTGAAGAAATGGAGAAATACCTTAATATTCCCTTTCTCGGCTCCACACCACTGTTTTCTACAAAAAACAAGTGGAATATAAGGGGTGATACGAGTCAAGAACTGATTACTTTTAATTATCCAAGGTCTACCGCAAGCGAATCGTACCGCGGTATCCGAACCAGTATCCTTTTCTCTTCTGCTGAGTCAGTACCCCAGGTTATCCTTATCACTGGTGTTGGACCGCAGGAGGGAAAAACAATTACTACAGCAAATTTGGCAGTCACTATGGCGCAAGCCGATAGCAAAATCGTTATCCTTGATTGCGACATGCGCAGGGCAAATGTGCATAAGGTATTTGGTACGGAAAATGATCACGGGATCTCAAATCTCTTGGTGGGAAATAGTAACATGAGAGAAGCTATTATCCATACTCGGATTCCCAACCTGGATGTTATCCCCTGTGGCCCTATCCCACCAAATCCGTCAGAACTGCTAGGATCGGCTCGCATGAAGACTTTGTTAAATTCACTCCGGAAGCATTATGCTCATATTCTCATCGATTCTCCTCCCTCTATAGCGGTAACTGATGCGGTGGTGCTGTCAAAATCTGTAGATGGTGTGATCCTGGTTATTCGTGCAGGTTATACTGCAAAGGAGATTATAAAGAGCGGTATAGCACAATTTGGGGCTGTTGGAACCCATATTCTCGGTGCGGTCCTGAATGGAGTAGATATAAGCAGAGATAGGTACTATTATAAGTATTACAAGGACTATTATGGTAAGGATGGAGACAGGAGAAAAGAGTCCCGCAAAAAGAAAAAATCTAAGAACAGTACCTCACACCCTCAATGGGATTGATATAAATCCTATCAATGAAGTTATCTCAAGGGTTTTTTTCTGTCACTATAATAAGATCGAACACCGACGGCCAATTTAAGGGCTTAAATGTTGTGTTACCTCCGAGACTCACAACAAGCTGTTCCGCTTCATCCTTAAATTCAGGCACAAAATATACTGTATTTCGTGAAAACTTGGATTGAGGAGCGTAGCTGATTGATTTTATGTCATAACCAATTGCACTAAGCTTTTTTGCCATCTTTTCAGCAGAATTTTTGCTATCTATACTAAGTACTTTGATCTTTAATTTCTGAATATATTTTTTCAATGCATTCATTTGAGACAAAAGGATGCCTTTTTGTCTCGTGAGTATTTTCACAAGGGATTTATTTTCATATTTAACTTTTTGGTTCTCACTTGTTAACTTTGTTATCTGCTCACTGAGGAGTTCATTTTCCTCTCGTACCCTTGCAAGCTCATTCTCATTTTCCCCTCTCAGCCCTGCAATTGTGCTCTCCTTTTCATCTATTATCCTTTGGTTCTCACTTGTTAACTTTGTTATCTGCTCACTGAGGAGTTCATTTTCCTCTCGTACCCTTGCAAGCTCATTCTCATTTTCCCCTCTCAGCCCTGCAACCTTGCTCTCCTTTTCATCTATTATCCTTTGTTTCTCTTTTACTAAAATATTTAAGATATCTATTTGTCTTTGGAGGTTTACGTTATCGGCTTTAACCTTCTCTATTTCATGCATCATTCCATATTTAGACGTTTTGAATGTTTTTAATTCTTCGTTTGAACTACCATCTATGTGTTTTAAGGTAGCACAGCCATGAATAAAAAACCCTAATTGCATGATGAGAACAATTATAAAGCCTCTGCACATTTTCTCCTCCAGTCTAAAAAGAGCTCTTGTATCCATCTCCTCACACTTATACTAAATTTTACCTATCAATAGGACATGCGTCAAGAAATTAAGATTATTCTTCAAAGATTCCATTAAATTCCATTGAAGACGTTTATGGGAGTTCTTATGAGGATTGGTGGATATAGTAAAATTTGGCGGCCATATATGCCTGGTTCTTTTCTCTTGACAAAGAAGGGGACATTGGATAAAAAAAATTAGCAATTAATTATTGATAAAAAGAGCACAGAAGAGGGTCATATGGAGGCTGATTCGAAAAAGCCTGGCGGGCTTAAAATAAATGGATGGATATTTTTTGTAGTCGGTTTAATCGCAGCCCTCATTGTTGGATGGATTGTATTTCCTCTTGTTCTTTATTCTGAAAAGAGTCAGCCATTAAGCTTTTCTCATGCCAGCCATGGCCCAGAATCGGATGCCGGGATGGAGTGTGAAGAATGCCACTTCTTTTACGAAGATGGAACCTTTTCCGGAATCCCTGGTATTGAAAAGTGCATGGAATGTCATGAAGATCCGGAGTCCCCGCTCGGTGAAAGCCTTGAGGAGAAAAAGCTTTTTACTGATTATGTTGAGCCAGAAAAGGAAATCCCCTGGCTTGTCTACTCACATCAGCCAGATTGCGTATATTTCCCCCACATTGCACATGTAAAGATGGCTCACATTGAATGCAAGGTCTGTCATGGCGATTTTGCTACAAGAAAAAGCTTACCCCCATACAAGGTTAACAAACTCACTGGTTACAGTATGGATATCTGGGGAAGAAACATAGCTGGATACAAAAAAAACACATGGGATAGGATGAAGATGGATGATTGTGCTGACTGCCATACACAAAAAGGAAAGGAAAACAACAACGCCTGTTTTGTATGTCATAAATGAGGAATAACTATTTAGCCGCAGACCAGCCTGCCAGACGACGGGCAGGTTTACACAGATGTACACAGATAGCTTTAGATATAAAGATAATAAATGAAACAATATCAGCGGTAATCAGTGTATATCCGTGGCTGAGTCGTTACAACAAGGATAGACAAAATGGAATTTAGCCGAAGGAATTTTATTAAGTTCGCCGCAGGAGGATTAGGGGGAACCTTGTTATCCCCGCTCCCATGGAAACTAATAGATGATATTGCCATATGGACTCAGAACTGGTCATGGGTGCCAGTGCCGGAGAGAGGAAAATTTTCGTACATAAACACTGTCTGCACGCTCTGCCCTGGTGCATGTGGCATTCAGGTTAAAAAGGTTGGCAGCAGGGCAGTGAAAATCGAAGGGAGGAGTGATTACCCAGTAAATCAAGGAGCGGTATGCCCTCTTGGCATGGCAGGTCTCCAGGTTCTATACAACGAAGGAATCCGGTGGAAGACGCCAATGAAACGAGTGGGGCAACGGGGGTCTCAGGAATGGAAAGAGATTTCCTGGGATGAGGCTATCAATATAGTGGCTACCAGGATAAAAGGATTGAGGGATGAGGGAAGCCCGGAAAAGCTGGCCGCTGTTGATGGAAATCAGTCTCGGTCTACCATGGCCCTGCTCATTAAAAGACTGCTCAATTCTATTGGAAGCCCAAACTACCTTCGTATGCCACGAGAAGAAGATACCCACACAATGGTTAATTTCCTCATGCAGGGAATTGATAGTCCTTTGGCATTTGATCTGGAAAATGCTGATTTTATTTTGAGTTTTGGTTGCGGCCTTTTGGATGGCTGGGGTTCTCCTGGGAGAATGCTGAGTTTATGGAGAAAATGGGCTGCCAATGAAAAAAAACATAAAACGCATATAGCACAGGTTGAGCCGCGAGCCTCAAACACTGCCTCAAAGGCTGACATTTGGCTTGCCCCATTTCCAGGCACAGAGGCAGCCCTCGCACTTGGAATGGCTCATGTAATTATCAAGGAAAAGCTCTACAGCAAAGAATTCATCAAAAATCATAGCTTTGGTTTTTATGATTGGTTTGATGACAAGGGCGTGGAACATAAGGGATTTTCAAGTATTGTCTTGGGGAAATACTCTCCTAAGAATGTTGAAAATATCACAGGAGTAAAAAGTAAGGTCATTGTTGAGGTAGCCAGAAAGTTTGCAACCGCTCACGCCCCTATTGCCCTTGCCGGAAGAGGCAAAGGCACCTTTCCTGGCAGTTTGTATGAGTTTATGTCTATACATGCACTGAATGCATTGGCAGGAAGAGTAAATAAAAAGGGAGGGACTCTCATAGCAGATGATGTTCCGTTGGCACCGTGGGCAGATATAGAATACGATTCAGTGGCCAACAAGGGCCTTACAAAAGAAAGGCTCGATCGTGCTGGAACGTTACAATACCCGTTTACCAGAAGCCTTATACATAAGTTTACAGAGGTGATAAATGGGAGTCAGAATACCTCGGTTGATACGCTTCTCTTGTACTCTGCAAACCCTGTGCATACTATGCCGGATAACCAGAGCTTTATCAAGGCACTAACAAAAACCCCCTTTATTGTGAGTTTTTCTCCATTTATGGATGAAACCTCTATGATGGCTGATCTGATTTTACCTGATCATAGTCACCTTGAAAAGATGGTTGATATTGTGAGGCCACCAGGGATTTCATATCCTTGTTATGCCCTTTCTCAGCCAGTGGTAAAACCATTGTATAGCACGAGACACAGCGGGGATGTCATCATATCTCTAGCGAAACAAATAGGTGGAACGGTTGCTCACTCCTTTCAATGGGCTCATTTTGAAGAGGCCTTACAGGAAAGAGTCAGCGGGCTTTATGATGCAGGGGGAAATGCAATTTCGTGGGAGGACGTTATAAAAAATGGATACTGGCATAATCCAAGATATTCTTGTAGCAAGAGGGCGGATATATTTAAGACGCCAAGCAAGAAATTTGAATTTTTCTCCACTGAGATAGAGCTGGCCCTTAAGGCCTATTCAAGGGGGGAATCGTTTGCTGATGCGGTATTAGATTTGGGCATAAGCGGTAAGGGAGATGAGATATATATGCCTCATTATGAAGAAATAAAATCACGAGGAGAAGAAAATGAATATCCCTTATGTCTTTTACCCGTTGAATTTATAAACCTTGCAACCGGGTGGATAGGAAATCCACCATTCCTCAATAAAACACTTTTTGATCATCAGATTAAACAAGATGATCTCTTTGTAGAGGTTAATCCAAAAACAGCATCTCATTACGGCCTAACAGAGGGTTCAAAGGTGATGTTACAATCTCCTAAAGGTGAGGTATCGGTAAGGATTCATCTTTTTGATGGGGCTATGCCTGGCGTTATCTTTATCCCTTTTGGTCTTGGACATACAGCATATGATAAGTATCTTAAGGGAAAGGGTGTCAATCCAAATGAGATAATTGACCCAGTTGATGATCCTTTAAGTGGGCAACCTGTGTGGTGGAACACGAGGGTTAAGGTAATCAAGGCATAACATTCCTTAAGAAAAGAAAAGGCTATGAAAAAGGAAGAGAATACGAACGGCAATCGATACGGGATGGTTATTGATTTAGATAAATGTATTGGCTGTGGTTTATGCACTGTCGCCTGCGCCTCTGAAAATAATATTTCTGTATTACATGATGAATCGGATAAGACAAGGAACATAGCCTGGCTTCAGATTTACATGATAACGAATGGAAAGGAGTTTCCAGAAACTGAGGTCGTGTATATCCCCAGACCTTGTATGCAGTGTGATAATCCACCATGTGTGCCAGTGTGTCCGGCAACAGCAACCAGAAAAGACCCAAACACTGGAATAATAAGCCAGATTTATACACGGTGCATAGGCTGTAGATACTGTATGGCTGCATGTCCCTATCATGCAAGGGCTTTTAACTGGTTTGATCCTTCTTTCCCTGAAGGTATGGATAGATATCTCTCTCCAGAGGTTTCCCCAAGGATGCGAGGCGTCGTAGAGAAGTGTACATTCTGCCACCATAGGTTAACAAGGGCCAAGTCAAAGGCATATGCGAAGGGCAGAAGAGATCTGAAGGAGGATGAATATATTCCTGCCTGTGCAGAGGCCTGTCCCACAAAGGCCATAACCTTTGGTGATCTTAATAACTCTGAGCATAAGGTTTCTCAGCTTATCAAAAGTCCGCATGCCTTTCGATTGCTGGAGAGGCTTGGTACCGAACCCAAGGTATATTATATGAGCACGAAAACTTGGGTGAGGCGCATGGCAGATAATTATTTGACTGGGGAATTTAAATAATGTCAGTTGCACCCAATAAAACCAACAAAACAAAGGGCTCATTATGGATTTGGCTTTAATCCCCAATGGTGTTCAAAGATGTTCCTTAAAGACATTTGTGCCATGGATGATTCTATGGGTTGCCTTTATTGCCTTGGGTTTAGCATCAGCCTTTTTATGTTTTTTCAAAGGCTTGAACCAGACAAACATGAATCACTACTTTGCGTTTGGTTTGTGGATTGTATTTGATCTCTCCATGATTGCCCTTGGTGCAGGCGCATTCTTTACAGGATTTTTGACTCACATCATCGGCGAAATCTTTATTTATCCCTTCCGCGAAAACCTGAAGGCTGTTGTCAATACAGCTGTTGTTATCGGATTCATTTGTTACTCATCTGCTATTGCAATGCTTGGGGTGGATATTGGCCAACCACTACGAGGATGGTTTATTTTCTGGCATGCGAATGTCCATTCAATGTTGACAGAGGTCTCTTTTTGTATCACTGTATACCTTGGCGTACTCACCATTGAATATCTTCCGTTAGTGCTGTCCAATAGAAAACTAACGGAGATACCAGAGATTGATATCTTTGGTAATACTCTTCATCATATAGTAGCCCTTTTTGCTGCTGTAGGCACGTTTCTTTCTTTTTTTCATCAAGGCTCATTAGGCGGGATGTTTGGTGTGCTGTTCGCTCGCCCTTTTGCCTTTAGAGAAGGCTTTCTTATATGGCCATGGACCTTCTTTTTATTTATACATTCCGCTATTGCCGCAGGCCCATCTTTTACCTTACTTTGTGTATGGATCGCACAGAAGGTCACCAAAAAAGAATTGATAAAAAGGAGCGTGTTTCACTTGCTAGCCAAGATTTCAGGCTGGCTCCTTGCCACCTATATCGTGTTAAAGATTGTGGATACGATCGCTTGGGCCTATGGGGTTGTCCCTCGGGCCGGGATGTCATTTACGGATTTTTATCAAGCACCCTATGGAATGTGGCTTATTATTGCTG
>JGI10211J34971_10001956_pt1 | contig 16947 bp, 24 predicted proteins | sample Etolagsediment_FD_34971 | JGI IMG/M metagenome (IMG submission 34971) | reverse complement strand
CTGGAGGTCGGTTATCTGGAAGCAACGCCAGGGGGGGAAAATGATCCTTTTCTGGAGGAAGAGAAAACCCTGCTAAATATCATTGCCAAGAGAATTGGAAAAATCGTTGAGCGCAAACGTGCGGAAGCAGCGCTATTTGAAACGGAGAAGCGGTTTCGCGATTTGGTGGAGAATTCAATTACCGGGATTTCCATTATTCAAAATGACCAGGTCGTCTATCAAAACCCCCTGCAGGAGAAACTCTTTGGCCCTTTACCCCGAAAGACAAAATTGGTGGAAATTGAGACCATTCACCCCGATGATATTGAAAAAGTGGAAGAATTTTACAAGAGGATGTCGTCAAGAATGGTTCGAATTCAGGAAACGGATTTCAGGTTTTACCCTTCGGAAAAAGTGGGGATCGGTCTTGACCTGAAATGGGTACATTGCCAGGCGAGCGCCATCGAATACCGGGGAAAAGACGCCATATTGGTCAATATGATGGATGTTACCCGTGCCAGGGAGCTGGAAACTTCTTTGAAGATTCAGGACAAGATGTCCTCCTTGGGGCGTGTGGCCGCCGGCATTGCCCATGAAATAAGAAATCCGCTTTCGGGAATCAATGTATATTTGAATACGTTGGAGAAAATTTACGATAAGGAAGAGAGTTTAGGAAAGGTAAGACAAATTCTGGGGATGCTCCAGTCGGCGTCAAATAAGATTGAGTCAGTGATCAGAAGAGTCATGGATTTTTCCAAACCGAGCGCACCCAGGTTGGTTCCGACAAACGTAAATCAGCCCATTGAAGATGCTATCGGCCTCGCTTCCGTCACCTTACGCAAAAGAGGCACCAAGATTAAAAAAAACCTGTCTGAAAGTCTACCAATGGTTCATGCGGATGCGCAGTCAATCGAACAGGTCATCTTAAATCTGATCACCAATTCAGCTGAAGCCATGAATAAGATGGAGGGTGTAAAACAAATAGAAATTACTTCGTCGGCTAAAAATGATCTTATTTTGGTAAAAATCTCCGACTCCGGTCCCGGCGTTCCCTTGAATATAAGAGAAAAAATATTTGATCCTTTCTACACCACCAAAACCGAAAGCACGGGGATAGGGCTAAGCCTCTGCCACCGAATCATTACGGATCATGGCGGATCGCTGACGGTTTCTGAAAGCAGATGGGGCGGGGCGGAATTTCGGATTGAAATCCCCATAAAGAAGCCGAAATTCTCAACACCCGAAACAAGGCGGGGTTAGTCCAATGACAAACAAGATAACCTATTCCATCTATATCGTTGACGATGAAGAGACCATCAGGGAAGGGGTCTCCATGGCCCTTGAGCCGGACTACCAGGTGAAAACCTTTTCCACGGCCGAGGCCGCCATCGAGGCCATGGAAAATGGATCTCCTGACCTTGTCTTGCTCGACATCGGATTGCCGGGCATGGATGGGGTTCAGGCACTCGGCATCATCAAAGGCTGCTACCCTGATACGATGATCATAATGATCACCGCATATGAAGATCTAGAAACGGTGATCTCCGCCATGAGGGTCGGGGCTTACGATTATGTGGTGAAACCGCTTCACATGGATGCCCTCGAAGTAAGCATTCGCAACGCCCTTCAAACCATCCGATTAAGGAAGGAGATTGAGACCCTACAGGAGAATTATCTCAAGGAGAACCTTCCATGTTTCATAGGGGAGAGTAAAGCCATCCAGGATGTAATGGAATTTATAGGGATGGTGGCCAAGAGCCCTGATACCCCTGTCCTGATCCTTGGGGAGACGGGTACGGGCAAGGAACTTCTTGCCAGCGCCATCCATTACAGAAGCCCTAATTTCAAAGGACCCCTGATGACCGTCAATTGTGCGGCCATTCCAAAAGACCTGATTGAGAGTGAACTCTTCGGGTATGAAAAAGGAGCCTTTAGCGGAGCAGGTGCAACTGGTAAGAAAGGCCTCATAGAGGAGGCGGCAAACGGGACCCTCTTTCTTGATGAGGTGGGCGATTTGAGTTTGGAAGCACAGGCAAAATTCCTTCGATTTCTTGAAGAAGGTGAATTTTACAAGGTTGGCGGGACAAAGAAACGACGAATTCAAACCAGAGTCGTCTCTGCCACCAACAAGGATTTAAACCACATGATAACAAAAGACCGGTTCAGAAAGGATCTCTATTTCAGGCTGAGCGTCATTAAGGTCCAGGTTCCATCGTTGAATGAACGCCACGATGATATTCTTCCCATCGCCATGCACTTCCTGTACGAATTTAGCCGCAAATTCGGGAAGACATTTACCGGCATTTCGCCCGGGGCTGAGAACGCATTAATGGTGCATAACTGGACGGGTAATGTCCGCGAGCTGAAAAACATTATTGAAAGAGGGGTTCTCATCGGGAAAGGGCCGGAACTGGAAGATAAAGATCTCAACATTAAGGNTCCGAATGAGGNTGAAGAATTTGGNCCGGGCAAGAGCCATACAGCATTTCCGCCTCTTCCAGCTGCTGGTATCGACCTTGCCGCGATCCAGGAATCCNTGGACAGGCATTANATTGAAGCGGCCCTGAAAATGGCGGATGGGAATGAAAGCAAGGCTGCCAAACTCCTTAACATGAACCATCACACCTTTCGTTACCACCATCGAAAACTGCAAAAATAATAGATTCCTTTCGTCAATGGACTGAATTCACAATTCAGTTTGCTGGTATCTGTACGATTCTCTTGATTTCGAAAATATTCTACATGCCATTTAGCAATTCTTCTAAATCTGCTGTTCCTATGACTTCCTTCTGTATGGTAGGTGTGGCTAACGATTTGAATGTCCATGGTTTATACTGATAATGTTAGATGGTACGCATTATGCATTTGTAGAGGCAGAAGAGAAAACCGTTTCGTTCCAATTTTGAATAAATTGAAATGCCTAACTATATTTTGGAATTTTTCACGCTCGAGAGGTAAAGATGAACCTGTTCAACAAGCTCAAAAGAATGGAAATATTGCTTGTCGATGATGATGAATGGATAAGAGATTCCCTGGCCCTATACTTTGAAAGTGAGGGCTGCCATTTAACAACACTTGAGACTGCCGAAGAGGGCGTGGAAGCGTTAAAAAAACATGACTATGACATTTTGCTCACCGACTATAGATTGCCGGGCATGGACGGTCTGGAGTTTCTCAGACATATTCGTGGTATACAGCCGCATATCATGACGATCCTCATCACTGCATATAAGAGTGATGATATTGTTTCAGCGGCAATGAAATTGGGAATTCACGATTTTATCGAGAAGCCCTTTACCACCCAAACCATTGAAGAATCTTTAAAACGGTTGCTTAAGAGAGGAGACGGAACAGGACCGAGAGATCAGGGAACTGGAACAGGTAGAGTTGGACAACGCCGTTAAATTTCAATCAAATCAATCACAATTCAATCGGGAGGGTTAAACATGGCGATCAAGACGGAGCCGGAATATCGAGAACGTATGGACAAACTCAGTCCGAAACTCTATTTCGGCGGCAAACGGGTTCTGAATCTGAACAATCATCCGGTTAGCAGAGGCGTCATCGATGCGACCGCACGGGTTTACCAATTAACCACAGACCCGCAATATGCCGACATCATGACGGCCACATCCCATTTGACCGGCGAACCCATCAGCCGGGCACTGCATATTCATCAAAACAAGGAAGATCTTTTTAAACGTCTGGAAATGGCGCGTTTGAGCAGTCAGAAGCTGGGAACCTGCAACTATCGCTGCCCCGGTAATGAGATGCTTCCCTCCCTGGCGGCCACCACCTGGGAAATGGACCGAGACAAGGGCACGGAGTATCACCAGCGCTTCAACGCCTATATGCGCCATGCCCAGGAAAACGATTTGGTGGTGAGTGGGTCGGTGACGGACCCGAAAGGGGATCGCAGCAAAAGGCCCCTTGAACAGGACCCGGATTTTTATGTCCATGTGGTGGAAAAAAAGGCCGACGGCATTGTGGTAAACGGCGCCAAACAGCATGCCACAGGGGCCTATGCCGCCGATGAAACCCTTGTCTTGCCGGGCATTTCTTCAAAACCCGGAGAGGAAGACTATGCCCTGGCATTTGTCATTCCCAACGGAAGTTCGGGAATTACCTATATCGGGCAGTATAATCCTTTCAGCGTGGAACGAGAATATGAAGCGAATCCCAAGAATTTGGGAAATCCCCTCTACGGCCAACGCGAAACCTGCCTTATCGTTTTTGATCATGTGTTTGTCCCTTGGGAACGGGTGTTCATGTGCGGTGAAACCGAGTACACTCAGAAATTTATCACCCGTTTTGCCAAAACCCATCGCATGAATTGTGGCGGTGCATGCAAGGTGGGTTTCATGGATTTGATCATTGGGGCGACAAAGTTGATGGCTGAATACAACGGTTTATCGGAAGCATCCCATGTGGCACAGAAAATAACCCGCATGCTGCAGCTCAATGACACATCTCTGGCCTGTGCCACCGCCGCAGCCTACTTTGGCAAGGAAGAGCCGGAGGGTTCCGGTGTATTCATGCCCGATGAGACCATGGGCAACATCGCCAAACTGAACACCAATGACGGCTTCTGGGAAGTAATGGCCCTTGCAGGCGATATTGCAGGCGGCATTCCAGCAACAATGCCCAGTGAAAAGGAGCTGGAAAATCCTGAAACCATGGGTTATGTGGCCAAATATCTCAGGGCGGCCGCTCCTGCCCGTGAGAGGATGCGTATTGCACGATTCCTCCAGAACTGGGTGGCAGGACTTCACGGTCTCGGTACCTACCAGGGTTCCGGTCCTAACCAGAGTCAGTATGTGGCTTTGTACCGGATCGCTGATTTAGAAGGCAAAAAAAAGATGGCTCTGGATTTGGCAAACGCCATTTCTTAGACATAATTTTCGCTTGAAGTCTTTGATAAAACACACCTACACCATTGAAAAATCTTTAATACGGTTGATTAAAGAACGTAAACAAAGCCCAGCGTGAGGAGAGACCATATGAAAATCAACGACATAAGGAAGATGGCAAAACCTATGAATGTCAACACGTACAGGATGAAAAAAGAGGGGATTATCCGTGCAATTCAACAGGCGGAAAATAACTTGGCGTGTTTCGCCACGGAAAGGGTAATCATATGCAACGAAGATAAATGTTTATGGAGAGACGACTGTCTTTCCAGAGCATCGGCGCCCACGGCCCAAGCCTGAATCCTTTAACCCTGTAAAACAGAGGTTCGCGGTCCCACGAACCTCTGTAATCCTCGCTTTCATAGTTATCTCTTTCCACGCTCATTTAACCTTGTAGGGATTAACGGTCAAGACGGGAACGGAAGATCTTCTGACCACTTTTCGCGCCACACTTCCGAAAATAACATGCTCCAAACCCTTTCTCCCGTGGGTTCCCATGACCACCACATCTATATCTTCAGACTCAATGGCATTAAGAATTTCCTGGGCCGGATCGCCGTAGGCAATCTTCTTTTGAAAGTTGGGGCAACCCTGCAATTGCTCCTCGCAAACTTTGCTAAGGGCCTTTTCAGCACCCCTCAGAGCATCTTCCCGGTACTGCTCCAGGGGAATATGGGGGATATAAATCCCGCCGCCCCATTTGGCAAAATCCTCTACCACATGAAGCAGGCAGATTTCGCTTCCGTATTTCTCGGAAAGAGACATTACATACGGAATAACTTTTGATGAATTATCCATTAAATCAATGGGAAATAGAATTTTTTGTATTTTTACCATATCTACTACCTCCTTATCTAAATTATGTTTGCCCTCCCCGGGCTTTTGTTTAAAAAAGCTACAGACACCATTTTTTTTCAGGTGAAATCTGCCTGGATTGTTTTCCGGTAAACAAAAAATTCGTGCAGGTTTCAGGCAGCGTTTTCATATTGTCCCAAAACACGTCCCGTCCGAAGGGATCTATTTTTTTCAGGCAACCACAATGGATAAACACCCTCGAAACTTTGCGGCAATTTCTTTTCAAGTCATTGAATACTTCCCATGCGGATGTCCCATCAAAGTCGCCCGCAAGTTTCAGGTGAAGATTATCTCCGTTTTGATGCCTGAGGATTTTAAAATTGGATGCCATGACGTCATATTCCTCCGTTCAAACATTTTGGTGTACTTGGATTCGAAATAGTCGAACATGGAATCATCACAGCATAAAGCGTGCCACCCTAAACAGCCGGGAGCTTTCAGTCTAGAGATAAAAATACTCCAATTGCCTTTCGTTCGATAATCTGATTTTGCTCATTTCATGTGCTCGGTGTGTCAGGTATGCTACTGCTTGTAAACTCCATCGGAAGTTGAAGCATTGTAGACTTCAAAAGTTGTTGAAGTCAGTTATTCCACCACCCAGACCGTGCAGTTACGTGCGTGGTTTACAACCTTGCTTGAGATGCTTCCGAAGAGAAATTCCTCATTTCGCGAAAGCCCCTGCCTTCCTATCACGATGGTACTGTATTTGGTTTCATCTCTTTCCGATAGGATACATACCGCCATAGAGGGACAGTAGCGAAGCATTGAACGGACGGCTACATCTTTGGGATTAAATCCTTGCTTGATCAAGAGCTGACGGTACTCTTCCAACAACGCGTCCATTCTCAGCATGTGTTGAGTGAGCCATTTTTCTTTTTGGGTAGAGGTGGGGAAGTAATCTTCCTCCGGTTCGTGAACCACATGCAGGAGAATGATCTTGAACCCGGGTAGGCCTCCCAGAAGCTGCCCCACATAGGAGACCGCCCGACGAGCATTATCCGACTCATCTACCGCGATCAGGATATTTTTATTGAATTTTTTTTCCTTCTCAGTCATGTTTGCCCTCCTTAACAGCCGAACGCTTACGGCAAAGATTTGTGGCAAAGCAGAAAGCCATTTAATGGACACGGTACAAGATCAATGATCGTTTTTGACCTTTTCCAGATCCTCCAGAAGTTGTACCGTGTTCTCATAAAACCAATTGGCGCCTGTTGAAAAATGCATAAGGATCCGGTTGAGGGATTCGGGTATATAAGGATAAATCTTCTGGAGATTCACCACACGATGATTGAAAACGATATTCAGGTCCGCATCACTCAGTGCTCCGAGGCAAGGGTTTCCCTCCCTCCTGAGGTCCCGCAGCAACACATCTCCCATGCCCACCAGAAATACTAAGACATTGCCCAGGCCGAATAGATCATAGCCGTATATATTTTCCCTGTGCCGGTAATTGAAGTCAAAATCAATCCAGCGGTAATCACCCGTTTCCTGCTCGATCAGGATATGATCCCGCCGGATGTCTCCGTGCCGTTCACCATTTTCATGCAGAAAGCGGATAGCCTGCACGCATTCAAAAAAGTGATCCAGGATTCCCGGAAAGCGCTCATGGTAATAGGTCTCATGATCCATACCCATATTCCCCACATGGGCGGACAAAGTCTTTCCCTTGATAAAATCCAGAATGCGGATAAGATTTCCCTTTTCATCCCGGGTTGAATATCCGTGCATGAAGTTTTTGTGACCGGAGACCCGTTCAAGGATGCGGGCCTCCTTTTTGGGGCTTCGAAAACACTCAAATTCAATGTCTCCGATACGAGATATGAACTTTTCGTAAAAAACAAGTTTCATGATTTTCAAGGCGCCGTTTTCCAGATCGATTGCCCGCTTGACCCAGAATTTAACTTCATCATCGAGCCCGAATCGTTGTTCTTTGGCATTATGGCGAATGAAATAGGGTTTCCCGTTCAGGATCACCACGTCATCATATTCCACCCGAAAAAAATCGCTGGTATCATTATGAATTCGAAAACCCCGGGGCACCCGATTGGGAGGGACCCATCGGGAAACCATCTGTCTGAGAGTATCCTGGGAGGGCATATTGCTCATGAGCGATCGTCTCTATTGTAATATAAGGAATCCGTTGTTGCGGCCAGTCGGCGAAAAGGCGAGTTCCTCAGACTCTAAGCTGTTCACTGTCCATTTCGGCTTTTCTCCTTACCAAGTGTTGAAAGATTATGTTATTTTCACCAGCACAAATCGTGCCGGAAAACCGGGCCATTTTCAAAGCGTCAGGTTTTATGCATTTACACTCAGCCGCTCATACCGTGGAGAACATAGGAAGATCAGGGTTGTGTCTCAAAATTAAACCTCATTGCTCAGCCAAAATTAATTTGAACTTTTAATCATTCCATATTCCCATATGCAGAATCACATCATCAAGAGGCACCTCTCCAATAGTAATCTAAGCCTTTTGAATCAGTTTTCGAAATTTTAAGAAAGGAAATTTCGCAGTTTTCCTAAATCAGGTTTCATGACAGAATCATCCTTAGATGCCGTTAAGGCTTAATGGTTAATCTTATATCATTAAGCCATGTTTTAATATGATGGCACATTTTATGCTTTTGTTAATGTAAAAGTGAAAAACCAAGAATGGGCCGTGGAAAAGGGATGAACCAAATTCTCAATTCCTCGTTGCTAAGGATATCTTCCATGGATATGGCGGATTGCATACACACATTAAATAAAGAGATCAGGTGTTGTAATAAATGCAGGCTGGCGAAATCCCGAAAAAACGCCGTCTGCGGGGAAGGTGATCTATCTGCTCAAATTTTGTTCCTTGCCCAGGCTCCGGGAGAGAATGAGGATAGAGAAGGAAGAATGTTCATTGGACCTTCCGGAATGGTTTTGAATGAAATGTTGCGCCGAATTGAGATGGACAGAAAAGATATTTATATGACCAATCTCATAAAATGCCTGCTCCCCAAAAACAGAAAGCCGAAGGCGGACGAGATTGAAACTTGCGGTCGGTACCTGGAGCGCGAGATAGATGTGGTAAGACCTGGAACCATCGTCCCGATGGGCTATTATGCAACTCGATATTTATTTAAAAAATATGGGATTGCATACCCGTCCAAAGCGGAATTCCATAGGGTCTATGGCAACATTTTTGTGGCGGGCGATCAGGAGATCATTCCTGTGCAGCACCCTGCCGCCCTTCTTCACAACCCTGCCATCAAAGATGACATGATAAAAAACTACAACATCCTTCGGGACCGTGTCCGGACTGTGGCGGAAAAGAGCGCCGGATTCGATGGGGAGACTTTGTACCTATGATTGCTTTCGGCCCTGTCCCATCCAGGCGTTTGGGAAGAAGCCTCGGAATCAACAATATCCCACCCAAGATATGCACATATTCCTGCGTGTATTGTCAGTTGGGAGGTACAAAAAAAATGCGGTTTGAACGGCGTGTGTTCCATGCCCCGGAGGAGATCCTGAGGGATGTTAAAGACAAAATTGGAAAGACCGGAGAAAAAGGTGGATCTATCGACTACTTGACCTTTGTCGCCGACGGGGAGCCCACCTTGGATATTAATCTAGGCCATGTGATCGATCAGCTAAAGCCATTGGGATTCAAGATCGCTTTGATCACCAACGCCTCGCTCATATGGCAAGAGGATGTGAGGGAGAATTTGATGAAAGCGGATTGGGTCTCTCTTAAGATAGATGCTACGCGAGAAGACATCTGGAGAAGGATCAATAGGCCCTATGGGGCGTTACAATTAGCTTCGATTCTCGATGGAATGCTCGAATTTGCGAAGGACTACAGCGGAAAATTGGTAACCGAGACAATGCTGGTAAAAGGTCTCAATGACAGCGAAGCCATGCTAAGGGAAATCGCCGGATTCCTGGATCGTTTGAGACCAGCCAGGGCCTATTTATCAGTGCCTACAAGGCCGCCCGCGGAGGCATGGGCACAACCTCCTTCTGAGGAAATCATCAGTCGAGCTTATCATATCTTTAACGACCGGATTGATCGTGTGGAATATCTTATAGGCTACGAAGGTAATTCCTTCGCTTTCACGGGGAACGTCGAGAAAGACCTACTAAGTATCACTGCCGTTCATCCCATGCGGGAGGAGGCTATGGGCGATTTCCTGGCGCGTGCCGGGGCAGACTGGTCTGTCATAGAGAACCTGATCGAACGTGGACAACTGATCGAGACGAGGTACAAAGGACGATGCTTCTATATGAGAAAACTTCGTGCAAAACGTGTTGGGTAAATCTTCACTGACTCGGAACTTTGATAAGGTTTTCAGCAGTGGCTGTACTGAGGTCCCTGGTCGAATCAATAGAAAAACAAACAGTTATTTTAAAAATTCTTACGGTCAAGAAGGCGATAAGTATGGATCTTAAAAAGAATGATGTTGTAGCACCTCTGGATATTCCAAAGGCGGTGAGAGAGAACTATATTAAGAATTATCGATCGATTACAGGAAACAGCGGCCGATTGATGTTGTTTGCAGGCGATCAAAAGGTAGAACACTTAAATAACGACTTTTATGGCGAAAGGATTCACCCGGATGACGGGGATCCGGAACACCTATTCAGGATTGCAAGTCAGGCTAATATAGGTGTTTTTGCGACCCAGCTTGGGCTAATTGCCAGATACGGCAGTTCCTATGCCGATGTTCCTTATCTGGTAAAGCTGAATTCCAAAACAAATCTTGTCAAAACGTCCCAGTCCGACCCATTCAGCAATCAGTGGTTGGATGTTGAACAGGTGGTAGATTTTCGTGCCAACAGCGGGTTAAATATCTTGGCGGTAGGCTATACGGTCTATTTGGGAAGTGAGTATGAGTCCGAGATGCTACATCAGGCAGCCCGGATTGTCTCCAATGCGCACCAGCATGGGTTAATATCCGTATTATGGATATATCCCCGAGGTAAGGCGGTAGCCGATGAGAAAGATCCCCATCTGATTGCTGGCGCCACAGGTGTGGCCGCATGTCTTGGTAGCGATTTTGTTAAGGTGAATTATCCCAAAAAAGAAGGTTATGAATCAAAAGACATATTTAAGGAAGCCGTGCGGGCAGCAGGTCGCACGAGGGTCGTTTGCGCAGGCGGTTCAAGCGTGAATGTAAAAGGGTTTTTGCAACGCCTCCATGATCAAATATTTGTCAGTGGCGCATCAGGGAATGCTACCGGCAGAAACATTCACCAGAAGTCCTTAGAAGAGGCCATCAGGATGTGTAATGCCATTTATGCTATCACTGTCAATGGGGTTAATGTGGAAGAAGCCTGGAAGGTGTATAATTCGAAGTGATGAAACACAAAAGAGATTCTTTTAATACCCATTCGGAATGAGGAAGACCATGAAAGAATTTCGTAGAAGGCAAAACAGCGATAGATGGCATTGGAGCGAAAGCTGCTCCAATTAAGAGGGCACAGGGAGTAAGATTGTGAAGGAAGCAATGTTTTATGAAGCGACGTCTGAAAACAGGGTGCGCTGCAATTTGTGCAGCCATCGCTGCAAGATCCATGAAGGCAAAAGGGGTATTTGCGGTGTCAGAGAAAACCGAAACGGGGTCCTTTATAGCCTTGTATATGGCAAAATTATTGCGGAACATGTCGATCCCATTGAGAAAAAACCCCTGTTTCATTTCCTGCCGGGGTCAAGGGCGTTTTCCGTTGGAACGGTGGGTTGCAATTTCCATTGTAAGCACTGTCAGAATTCTGATATTTCTCAATACCCACATGAACATGAGGGTAGAATCATAGGCCAGGATCGTACACCCGAACAGATTGTCGCATCTGCAAAAGCGGCTGGGTGTGAAACGATCGCTTACACGTACACCGAACCAACCATATTTTACGAATTTGCTTACGATACTGCTATCTTAGCCCAAAAAGAAGGGATAAAAAACCTATTTGTAAGTAATGGTTATATGACCCCTGAATCGGCCCGTCAAATTGGGCCGTATTTGGACGCAATCAACATCGACTTGAAGGCATTCACTGATAAATTTTATAAGGAGGTCTGCGGAGGGCGCCTGAAACCGGTGTTGGAGACGATCCGACTGATGAAAGCGCTTGGTGTATGGGTGGAAGTGACAACACTCATTATTCCCGGTCTAAATGATGGAGATCAGGAAATGCGTGACATGGGCAGTTTCGTGAAAGGCATCGGCTCTGACATCCCGTGGCATGTAACGCAGTTTTACCCAACATACAAAATAGTGGACAAACCCCGCACACCGGTAGAGACTCTCCGGAGGGCCCGTGAAATCGGCATAGAAGAGGGTTTGCGATATGTATACGAGGGCAACGTGCTCGGAGAAGGGGGAGAAAACACCTACTGCCATGCCTGTGGGGCCCTGCTCATTGAGCGTCATGGATTGGAACTACTGGGAAATCGTTTGCAGGATGGAAAATGTCCCGAGTGCGGAATAAGAATTGATGGCGTTGGCATGTAAATGCCAGCCAAAGTTAAAGGCAGCACCTTTTGCTCAATGAAACCCAAATACAATAAAAATGGCTCTTAAAGCCCATTTCATTTTGAAAGACAAAGACATCTTGATCCTTCTTGGGTCGAACGAAGCCTTAGACCGATTGAAGGCGAAAAAATGAACCCGGCATCTGAAATCAGACCCTGACCTTTCTGGATATCCTTTATATCCCACCACATCTTCCGATACCGCATAAAACCTGCAATTAGAGCGGATTCGGATCAGCTAAGAAGACCCTACCAACGGTTTTCACGATGCTTAAATCATGTCCTTTCAAATCGTTTACAACATTGAGTCATGTCTACTTTGGGATATGATTGACTTTAGGCTTTCTGATTTCGAGATTTTGCGAAAAGTGCTTTTTCAATTTTTCAACATTTTGATGCATAGCAAAAAATCCCACAACAGTCGAGCAACCCTAACTATATGTCTTGATAAGCGTTATCATGGCATGTATGGGTGGCACACTTTATGCTGCCATGAAATGCAGGCCGGGGTAGTGGCTGCGGTGTATGCATGGAGACTTGGGAAGTGCTGTGACTGAACTCAAAACCGGCGAACTTTTATTGGATCTGGCGCTGCTCTTTGCTTTGACCTACCTGCTGGCGGCGTTATTGGAACGCAGGCGCATCCCCGGAATTCTTGCCGCGCTCTTTGTCGCCATGGCGGTGCATTCCACGCCGCTCGGTGTACGTTTGCTCTCCCCTGAATTCCACGTCCCGCTTTCGTTCCTGGCCGAACTCGGCGTGTTGTTCCTGTTGTTTTTCATCGGTCTGCAGGTATGGGCAGTCTATGTGCCGTTCCTGCAAAAAGCCCTGCACACAGCGCCGCTGGGTTTGGCCGACTGGGGTTTGATCTTTATGGTTGCGCTGCCTATTTTTGTTATGGCTGAGGCATATAAATGGTTGCGCCGGCGACGTACGCGGCGTAATACCGTGGCATTGAAAAGAAGGAGCACATAAATGAATCACAGCAACTGGAGTGGTCGAGCATTTACTTCATTATCTTCACTGGCGAGCTTCATCTTACTATTGCTCACTGGAATCGTCTTATACATAGAGCCTCACGGTCGGGTAGCTTACTGGATCAAATGGGACGTTTTAGGCTTACAAAAGGACCAGTGGGGCAACATACACATTCTATCCGGCCTTTTGTTCCTTGTAGCCAGTGGATTCCATCTTTATTATAATTGGAAACCTCTGATTAAGTACCTGGGCGGCAAGATTGAAGCCACGTTACGCTATAAGCGCGAACTGGTAATCAGCTGTTTGATATTTCTCTGGATCGTGGCCAGTGGTTCCTGGTCCCTACCGCCACTAATCTACGTGACTGACTTATGTGAGACCATAAAAAATTCTTGGGTCACTTCTCCTGAATTGGAACCGCCTTTCGGCCACGCTGAACGGGTTAGTCTCAAGACCTTTTGCAAAAAACAACAGATTCCTCCGGACCAGGCGATGGTAGAACTCAGGAAAGCCGGTTTCAAATTCAACAGTCCCGATAAAACCCTTGAGGAAATTGCCGACAGTAAGGGTACTTCGGGCATGGGAGTCTATGAAGTGATCCAGAAACTGGAGCCAAAACCTGTGACAATGAAGCCGGGGGCCGCCTGGACATCCGCAAATATTGAGGAAACTTTTGCTGATACCGGTGTTGGCAGAAAGAGCATCGGTCAGATAATCAAAGAGCACGAACTTGACCATAAAACGGTCCACCAACGGCTAAAAGAGAGGGGGATTATGGCAAAGGACAACGACAAGATCAAGGAATCAGCCGACAGGTATGAGGTTACCCCCATCAAGATATTGACCATCATTCTGGTAGATAAGATTTAGTTTTCCTCATTAATCCGCTGACTAAAGAGAATGGATTCCCCTCCATCAGTCGAATTGACAAACCTCTTCTGGGGGCACTCCTGCCGATTTCAGCAGGTGACCTGGGTTCCTATTTCTATCGGGATCATTTGCGGAGCATTCCTTGATGTCAAGCTTTTGAGAAAAGAGCTTTCGCAATTTTTCTAAATCGGGCTTCATGACAGAATCATATTTAGACACCGTAAAACCTAACATACTGATTTTATCTAATATATCCGGAATCCAATCCGATGGCACGCTTTATGCCTTTGTTTAGTATTAAACAAGAGTGAACACCATGGTTAATCAATGTTTTCTCGTTACTTGAAAGGAGTAAAAAAATGGATGCAATAGCCCAGTCTTTTTGCGCTGCGGAACCGGAACATTCGGGATCAACCACCATTGAGACCACCTTGTATGAACTTATTGAAGCGATTAATGAGCAAGTACCGCCTGGAGAAGATCGGCTGGTTGTTGAGGCAGTGTTAGACTTGATTGACACCGGGCAGATCAAGTTCCCGGGTTCAATGAGAGAATCTGTTTCGTGTCTTTCCCTTAACTGATAACCCTCTGTAATGACCATGAAACCATTATAAGAAAGGAAACCTGTCACAAAGTCTTGAGACATGAACCAATCGAGATGTTCTCGTTAAACCAACACTAAAGGAGGAGACTAAAATGCCAAGAGGAGACGGAACAGGACCGAGAGGTCAAGGAGCTAGAACAGGTAGAGGAATGAGAGGCCAAGGCGGTGGTGGTCGGAGCCAGGGAGGCGGTTTTGCGGCAGGCCCGGGCGGTCATTGCGTCTGCCCCAACTGTGGTGAAAGAGCAGCCCATCAATTGGGGACCCCCTGTTACGATCAACAATGCTCCAAGTGCGGAACGGCCATGGTTCGGGAATAGGACCTGTTTTCCGGTATTATTATCACTTTACCAAAAAAGGAGGTTAGTGGTCATGTACCATGTGAAAGTTGACGAGGAAAAGCGTGTTGACTGTGGCGAGTGCGTGGAGATCTCCGATCAATGCGGCGGAATGCCTCGGCAAGGAGGTAACATATGAAAACGATCAAGAAGATCATTGCGGCCATCGATCTTTCAGATTCATTAGAATTGCCATGCTACAAACAGCGATGCCCGAAGTTTGGAACTACCATTTCATTGGTGATTATTGAGTAGGGGAGAAGCGTTATGAGAGTTGCGATACCTGTTCAGAAACGGCGACTTGCAACAAATTTTAAAGACTTCGAACAAGTCATCCTGTTAGATACGGAAAAGCAGAAAATCCAACAAAGGAAACGCTTGGCATGTCCAAACATCCGGCCTTGTATGCTTCCGCTCTGGTTTCGGGAACATAATGTCGATCTGCTTATTGTGGGAAATATGGACGAAATTGCCATAGGTTTATTTCAAAAAGCTGGGATTAAGGTCGTTACAGGAGCGCCGCATCTTTTCCCTAAGGAACTGACTGAGAAATATCTCTCCGATTTCTAAATTCAAGATGGTTGCCCCCTGATTTAGAAGCTCTTCGAAAACAAAATTTGAAACTTTTCAACATTTGAAAGCCCAAACTCCATCAGAGAGACGGTTCCATGGTAAATGTATCCGTTTTATAGGAATAATATGTGCTGCCGCGAATGGCATGGATTATGCTGATTAGAGTAACAACAAACGCAGTGTGAAAGGCAAAACCATTGAAGTCATTAAACCAAAATTAAAAGGAGGAAACCATGACAACACCGAAACATTGCCCCGGCTTCGAGAAATTCAGAGAACTAGAGTCTTTTGTTTGCACCTGTCCGGAATGCGGGAAGGAAAATGAGATTTTTTCGGATGAATTTGACAGACAGCGCTTTTGCTCGAAATGCGGGAAACAGATCGATTTTACGAAATGCACCCTCGAGGCCAAGGGTGATAGTTTGGCCGCCAGATAAATTTCATTCACTGGAAAAGGGAATATGCGGATGATGTTACCATGAATTTTCAAATACGGAAGCCTGACAAAAAGATGTAGGGAAAGGGAGGTGAACGAAATGAAAATAGCGGTAAGTTCATGCGAAATATTCCTGGATTCACCCATTGAACCCCGCTTCGGTCGGTGTGATTATTTTGTAATTGTCGATACAACCGATATGAGCTTTGAAGTATTTGACAATGACAGTGTAGCGTTGACCCAAGGGGCGGGTGTTCAATCGGCACAATTTGTAGTCTCCAAAGGGGCTCAAGTGATCATTACCGGGAACATTGGACCGAATTCAATACGTGCCCTTTCCGCAGCCGGCGTCGAGGTGATGCTCTGCCAAACGGGATCCATTAAAGATGCCATTTTTAAATACCAAAAAGGCCTGCTTAAAAGCGTAAACGGCGCCAATGTACGTGCTAAGCCCCACATTATTTGAACCTGAAAGTCCCGAACTATGCGTTTCTGCAGTCCCTGCCGGAAGCGTTGGAGCGACCGGCAGGAAAAGTTCTACGGGTTGATCTTATCTTCGAGGAATTCCACAGCCTCGACAAAAGAAGCTTTTGCAGCGACCATGACCATGTCAATGGGATTGAAATTCTGTTTGCAGTCGAAACATCTGGCGAGGTTGGTTTTGGGGTTGACGGCGGTATGGAATCTTCCACACAATGGACATCGAAATCGAAACAGATTGTGAGTGCTTTTTGTTTCCATGTTCAGGAAAGACGCGATGACCATGTCAATGGGGACCTTATTCCTGAGCATTCTGAGAAAATCAGATGGGAAGTAGCCTTTTGTCATGATGAGACCTCCTATGGCAGTTGAAACTGGGCCATAATGCTGTTGACCAGAGCATCGTTGATTTTCTGTATGGCCTGGGAGACTGC
>JGI10211J34971_10001955_pt1 | contig 16960 bp, 14 predicted proteins | sample Etolagsediment_FD_34971 | JGI IMG/M metagenome (IMG submission 34971) | reverse complement strand
CTTGTTTTTTTACTTCTTTTTTGGGTTATAGGGACTCTCTCTCCTGAACCAACAGCGAAAAAAAAAGAGGAGAAAAAACTAAAAATTTCTCTTAAAGAACTCCCTAAAAAATATAAAAAATCTGGACTTACAAAAGAAAAAGTACCTCCATCAACAAATGTTGCACCCCCAATGCCTAAAGGTTCACAACTTCAAAATATAGAAAAAGAGAGTGTGAAGTTTGAACCAAAAAAACCTCTAAAAAAACCACAACTCAATAAACCCAAAGCGAGTAAACCAAAGCCAAAGCCTAAGCCAAAAGTAGAGCCTCTTCCTCCAAGAAAGCCCTATATTCCTCTTCTGGCAACAAAAGATGATGCCAACATCACTAAAGAGAAAGAAAAAACACCAAAAAAAGAGAACCCAATGGCATGGCTAAGTGAAGATAGGTCAGCCCAAGAGAGTCAAAAAAAGAGTAAAAATACAGCTGCAGGTAGTAATGTTTCAAGTAATGTCAAAGAGCTTTATGGAGATGAATTTGGAAAGCTTTCCCTTGGTCAACAAAAATATATCTTAGACAACCAAGAGATTATGAGACGTATAACTCAAGAGGTTTTAAATCGTGTAGCAAGAGTTAACCTAGACAGAAATTTAAATGTCAACAAAAGTAATGTCATTGAGTTTTACCTCCATCCAAATGGGGATATGAGTGACTTTAAATTTTTAGCAAAAAGTGGTTACTATACTTTAGATGATATAACAAAAGAGACTATAGAGTATGCCTATGCAAAATATCCAAGACCATCTGAAAAGACTCTGATTCGATACAATGTTTTTTATAATCTAGCAAGATATTAATATTACAAAAAAAGAGGATTTTTAGATGAAGTGCCACACAATTTTAGCCACCATATTCATAGTATTACTCACTGCTTGTTCACAGGAAGAACAAGCTCAAGCAAAAAAAGAACTTTCCCCATTAGAGATAAATACCATTACTCTCAAAAAAGAGCCAGTGCCTATATGGAGTCGATATACTGGAATAACTAAAGCAAACAGCACTCAAGATGTAAAAGCTCGTGTATCTGGAGTTCTTAAAGAGATTTACTTTAAGGATGGAGAAGATGTTCAAAAAGGAGAGAAGCTTTTTAAGATAGAACAAGAGGAGTATATAGCTGCACTCAATGCCGCAAAAGCAAAAAAAGAACAAGACGAAGCATCTCTGAAACTTGCTATAGCTGATGTAAACAGATACACACCTCTCGTAAATGAAGGCTTAGCACCACGTGCTACACTTGAGCAGTATCAAGCACAATTAGCTAGACTCAAAGCTGCAATTTCAGGCGATAATGCAAAGATAAGTCAAGCAGAACTTGAACTTAGCTACACCATAGTTAAAGCTCCTATTTCAGGAAAAGTGAGTGCAAGGCGAGTAGACATTGGTAATCTTGTTGGACAAGGTGAATCTACTCTTTTAACAACAATAGTTAATATAGATCCTATTTATGCCTACTTTTCACCCTCGCAAGATGACTTTAGACTCTTTCAAAAATATAGAGAAAAAGAGAAGTCTCCTGCATTTATTGAGCTAAAAGGGAGTCAAGAGGAGATAAGACTTGATGGCTATGTTGACTTTGAAAACAATGAAGTCGACCCCCTAACTTCGACTTTGACTATGCGTGCCACTATATATAACAAGAAAAAAAGTATTCTTCCTGGTACTTTTGTATATGTAAATCTTTTTATAAACGATAAATATAAGTTCTTAATGATACCGCCTGAGACTATTTCAAGTGATCAACTTGGAAAATATGTCTACATTGTAGATGAAAACTCCAAGGCAAAACGAGTAAATATTCAAACCGACTACTCAAGTCAATACTACACAAGTGTAAGTAAAGGACTAAAAGATGGAGACAAACTCATTGTGTCTGGGCTCATTAAACTCAAAGATGGTCGCTTAGTAAAAACTACAGATGTAACACAAACAGAGGGCATAGCCGCTATTTTAGAAAAAAACAAGCTAAATACTAAGGTCAAGTAATGTTTTCAGTTACATTTATTAAAAGACCTATACTCTCCATAGTGATGTCACTCATCATTATTGTTCTTGGTTTTGTCTCCATGCTAGTTTTACCCATATCTGAGTACCCAGATGTAGCACCTCCTACAGTAAATGTCTCAGCTACATACACAGGTGCAAATGCCTTTGTTGTTGAAGATACAGTAACACGGGTGCTTGAAGACAAACTCAATGGAATAAAGGGTGTCATCTATATGGATTCATCCTCTTCTTCTAGTGGATCATCAAGCATTAATGTTTACTTTGAGCCAGGTTATGATATAGATATTGGTGCTGTTGATGTGCAAAACAAAGTTTCAACTGCGATGGCATCACTCCCTAGTGATGTAACGGCACAAGGAGTAATAGTCGACAAAAAGAGTCCCTCCCTTGTCTGTTTGATTGCTATAAGCGGAGACGATAGATATGATGGTAGCTTTCTCTCAAATTTTGTAAATATAAATGTTTTAGATGAAATCAAAAGAATCCCTGGTGTAGGAAAAGCACAAAACCTAGGTGAAAAAAAGTATGCCATTCGTATTTGGCTTGACCCTGACAAACTAAAATCCCTTAGTCTCTCTCCTGCAGAAATCATCAATGCAATAAAGTCTCAAAACAAACAAGCTTCTATAGGAAAAGTTGGAGGAAATCCCTCTTTTGATAACCAAAAACAAGAATTTACACTCACAACAGAGGGTAGACTAACAGATGTTGAAGAGTTTGAGAAGATTGTGCTAAAGTATAAAAATGATGGCTCTCTTGTTTATCTTAGCGATGTTGCAAGACTTGAACTAGGCAGTGAGTCTTACGACTGGAACTCTATTAGTGCAAAAAAACCAACTGGTCTTATTGGCGTTTATCAACTTGGGGAGGCAAATGCACTAGAGATACGTAAAAATATTGAAGAGACTATGCAAAAACTCCAAAGTCGTTTTCCTGATGGTGTTACATATGCAGTTCCCTACGATACAACAAAGTATGTTGAAGTTGCCATTGACAATGTTGTAGAAAATCTCTACATGGCTGTTGTGCTTGTAATGCTTATTATCTTCATTTTTTTAGGTTCTTGGAGACCTACTGTTATAGCAGCAGTTGCCATTCCTGTTTCGCTCATTGGGGCTTTTGCAGCTATGCAAGCAGCAGGAGGTTTTTCTATAAACTTCCTCACTCTTTTTGGTCTTATTTTAGCTATCGGTATTGTTGTTGATGATGCCATACTTGTTGTTGAGAATGTTGAAGTTATTATGAAGAAAAAACCTGAGCTAACACTACCTCAGGTTGTAAAAGAGTCAATGATTGAGCTTATTGCCCCTATTATCTCCACTACTTTAGTTTTGATAGCTGTTTTTATCCCTGTATCCATGCTTCCAGGAATAGTAGGCTCACTCTATCAGCAGTTTGCCTTAACAATCTCCTTTGCAGTTCTTGTCTCTTCATTTAATGCCTTAACACTCTCACCTGCCATTAGTGCTATCATCATTAAACGCAGAAAAGAGGGAGAAAAAAAGTTCATCCTTTTCGCTTATTTTGATCAGTTTTTTAACTGGCTAACAGAAAAATACAAGTCAGTGATTACTTACCTTGTAACTATAAAATACTTTATGGTTACTATTATGGTTGCTATTTTTTATTTTACCTATCTACTTTTTACTAATACAGCAATGGGCTTCGTCCCCTCAGAAGACAAGGGAATCTGTATGGTGTCTGTAAACCTAAAGCCAGGAACTTCACTCTCTCAAACAACACATATACGCAAAGAGGTTGAAGATATCATCTATAAGATTGATGGCGTTTCAAATATTGTGAGCATTGAGGGTTACAATATCATCACTTCATCTATGGATAGTTCTGCACTTGCAATGTTTGTCTCTTTAAAAGATTGGAGTCAAAGAACAACAAAACAAAACAGTGTTTTTGGAATTATACAAGCAATTAAAAAAGAGACAGCAACTATAAATGAAGCGAATATTGCTGCGTTTAATCTACCAGGTATTCCAGGTATTGGAAATGTGGGTGGTTTTGACTTTAGACTTCTTGATTATCTCTCAGGCGATATAGAAACTTTCAAGCATCATGCAGATGAGATGATAAAAGCAGCGTTTCATGACCCTAGGATTGCCTATGCTTTTACAACTTTTGCTACTAACTACCCTATGTATGACATTGAAGTAGATAGAGAAAAAGCAAACGCCATGGGTGTAAACATCTCAGATCTCTTTACAACTATGCAGGCTTATCTAGGTTCTATTTATGTTAATGACTTTACAAAATTTGGAAAAGTATTTCGTGTTTTTGTTCAAGCAGACAAGGAATACAGAAGTTCTAAAGAGGACATCTCAAAACTGTATGTTAAAAACCACACTAATGATATGGTTCCCCTAAGTGCACTTATCCGAATCAAAGACTCCATAGGACCTCAAAATATCACTCACTACAATATGTATAGAAGTATACAGATAAATGGCTCTGCCGCACCAGGGTACAGTACTGGTGATGCAATGAACGCCATGCAAGAGATAGCAAAGAAGACTCTTCCATCAAGCTATGGATTTGAGTGGTCTGGTATGAGTTACCAAGAGACACTCGCAGGGAACTCTCAAATCTATGTTGTGGTGTTTGTTCTACTTGTAGTCTTTTTGGTGCTCTCAGCACTTTACGAGTCTTGGATACTCCCACTTATGATTTTGCTCTCTGTCCCTATGGTTATTGGAGGGGCGATAATAGGACTTCATACAGTGGGACTGCCACTCAACACTTTTGCACAGGTTGGACTTGTCTTACTTGTTGCACTCGCTGCTAAAAACGCCATCTTAATCGTAGAGTTTGCAAAAGAGCAAAGAGAAAAAGGTGTAGGCATAGTAGATTCTGCTATAAATGCGGGTACTCTGCGTTTTCGTGCTATTATGATGACTATTCTCTCATTTATGTTTGGAATTATTCCTTTAGCATTTGCTAGTGGAGCTGGTGCTATTACGCAGGTCTCCATAGGAATAGTTTTGATGTTTGGTATGATTGCTGCAACTTTTATCTCTACTCTTTTCGTGCCTGTTCTTTATGTACTTCTAGAGAGTATGCGTGAGAAGTTTGTAAGTGTTGAAGATGAAATCGCTAGAAGGGAGTCACTCTAATGAATGAAAAAAAGATACTAAAGTATTTCGCAATAGCCGCTTTTGTTTTAGACTTAAATGCAGCACAGAAGTATGGTATTGATGAGTTGATTTTACTCTCACTAGAGAATGCTCCAGATCTACAGATTAGTAAAGCAAACTATGATGCTTCACGTAGTCGCTACGATAGTGCATTTTCCTCTTATCTTCCAGATGTAAACCTGCATGTTTCTGGGGGAAAAATGGGAATGAACAATATTTTTCAATCTAATAATATGGTAGATGATACTTTCATACTTGGAAACCTCTCTTTAAAACAAATCATTTACGACTTTGGAAAGACTGGTGGCAATGCAGAAAATTTTGAGTACCAAGCAGAGTCATCACTTATGCAAAACATTCAAGACATAAGCAATAAGAAACGCGACACAAAAGAAGCGTACTACAATGTACTCAAGGCATTAGCACTTATTAATGTACAAGAAGAAAATGTTAAGCTCAATGAAGCTCAACTCTATCGTTCACAGAAGTATTTTCAAGCAGGAATTAGAACTAAAATTGATGTAAGTGATGCAAAAGTATCACTGATTCAGGCAAAACTAGATCTTAAAAAAGCAGAGTATAACCTTAAATCAAGTTATGCAAATCTTGACAAGGTAGTAGGATTTACACATCTTAAACAAGAGTATACTATCTACTCACAAGACCTAAAACTCTCTTCACTCTACAACTCTCTAGTAGAGTACAGTATGCAACTAGAGGAGTCTATTCTATATGCTTATGAAAACAGAAGTGAGCTGAAAAAATATCTAGCAGATATTAAAGCCTCTCAAGCAGAGATAGATAAAACCTCCTCTGAGTACTATCCGTCAATATACTTTAACGCAGACTACACAAAACAGGAGTTTGATAAACTTAAAAGTGTTCAACCCCAAAATCAGTGGCAGGCAAGCCTTAATGCAGACTGGAATATATACAAAGGTGGCTCTACAATGGCAAATACTGAGGAGAAAAAGATTCAAACAAACATCTCAAACTATGCACATACATACTCCAAACTAAGCATTAAAAAAGAGACAACGGATGCCTACATAAACCTCAGTAAATCAAAAGACTCTGTTGAGTTAGCACAAAGCTTAGTAGAAGTATCTGATGAAAAGTTCGATCAAGCATCCAAACGCTATGAGTATGGTCTCTCAGACTATATTGAGCTACAACAAGCCAGACAAGGTTATATCAACGCTAAAGCAACATTGATTGTAGAGTATTATGATTATTATATTGCGATGGCTAACTTAGATAATGCTATTGGGAAGTAAGGAGTTGTAAAAAAGTGAAGTATAGAACTTTTAAGTTCTATACTCATTAAGAAGTGCATTAAGTTGAGATGTCATCTCAGAGAGGTTTTCAGATGCTTTTGCAATCCCCTCAACACTCTTCGCATTTTGCGAAGAGAGTTTATTTATCTCTCCTACTTGATTTATCATATGGTCAACTGTTTTAGAGTTTGCTACATATCCTGTCACNGTTTTCTCTACCTTAACCACAGAAGCCTGCATTGCTCCTACACTGTTGTCAATCTCAACTTCTACATTTTGTGCATTTGCTGAGAGCTCCTCTATCTTGTTTGCATTATCAGATATCTGATCACTTGTATCCTGAACAGACTGTACAATAACACTAATAGTCGCATTTATCTCTGAGAGAGATTTTTGTGTACGTTCTGCAAGTTTTCTAACTTCATCAGCAACAACTGCAAATCCACGACCATGTTCACCTGCACGAGCCGCTTCAATAGCTGCGTTTAATGCAAGTAAGTTTGTTTGATCAGCAATATCAGCTATTACATTTAAAACATCTTTAACCTGCTGAGTATCATGTGAAAGCTGTTGTAGTTTTTGAGCCATTTCGCTCTCAACTTGTGATCTATTATAAACTTCTGAAGCTAACTCTTTAATACTGTTGTTGGCAATAAGAAGTTGTTTTCCTGTCTCATCTATCTCTTGTTTTACAGTTTGAGCATCACTAATAGCGATTTTAAGAACCTCTTGAAGAGCTGAACCTTCACTTGTAACATCTGAGACTATATCAGCCTCTTGAATCGCTTTTCCTTTAATGTCACCTGAGGTTACAGAGAGATTGTCCGCAATAGAAGCATTTTCATGAGACATCTGTTTCGCTTTATCTACAGTAACACGCACTTTTTCTATAAATGCATTAATATTAGAGCTTACTTCATGCATTTCATCACCAGGAGCAATACTAATATGACTCGTTAAATCTCCTTCACCTTTTGCTAAGTCATATGCTGCATTTTGAAGAAGTGTAAGTTTACTAATGACAAGTTTTTGAATTGCTATAACTATAATAACGATAAGAAAAATAATTATTCCTAGTGCTAATATTGAGATTACATTCCTTGTCTCAACAACACTTGAGAGTGCTTCATCCTCATCCATTTTTACTATTAGTCCCCACTTTGTTCCAAAAAAGTTTACAGGTGTATATGCATTAAGTATTTTTACTCCTCTAGCATCCAGCCCTATGTTTGCGCCAGACTCTCCTCTTAAAACTTTCTCTGAAGCTTCCGTTTCAACCTTGAAAATATCAATTGTTGTTTTAAACTTCTGCACCAAGGGGTCTTGAATCTGATTTATAAAACGACTATCCGTTTTCATAAGGTGGTTTTGTCCAATTAAAAAAGCTTCTCCAGTCTCACCAAGTCCTGCTTTTTCAAAGTTTCCTTGAAAATTCATAGTTTTGTTTAATGTTTGAATTGGAAGCTGAAAAATCAATGCACCCTCTAAGTCTTCATGAAAATAAAGCGGTGTAGCAATAAATGCAGCAGGTGTGTTATAGCTTGGCTCGTAAGGAGAAAAGTCATCAAATGCGACTTTACCAACTCCTAGTTTCATAGCATGTTTATAGACACGAGCTAGACCACTATCTTTATAAGGACCATTAATTAGATTTGTTGCAAAATCTTTCTCTTTCTCAACACTATAAACCACAAGTCCATCAGTGTTTACTAAAAATACATCATAAAGCCCAAACTCTTCAAGAATTGCTTTGAATTTTCTATGATACATAGCATGTTGCTTTGAATAATCATCTTTATGGAGTTTATTTTGATGTAACTCTTCTTTTTTTCCAATTGGATTTTCGTTTTCTACTATATAGAGAGTCTGTGCGATAATTCCACTGTTTGTTGTTGGAAGATAATCCTCGGTTGTTTTTCTAGAGGCAACATTTGGAAACTCAAAATTAATACTATTAAGATATTGTGTGTCGTAATGCTCTAGCAAAGACTTTGTGATAATGTCTATATCTACATTTGTTTCATCTTCAAAAGCTTCAAAGGCATCATTAAGACCCCATAGTGTCTGTACCGTATTGATGTCACCCGCATTCGAGATAATAAGTCCCTTAAAAAACTTAGTAAACTCGTCTAAGCCTTCCGCTTTAGCTTCGGCTATACTATTTAACTGATCCATCCTTGCTTTTATGAGTGCATCTGTTGACTTGTTTATTGCAACAACAGAAATAGATAGACCAAGTAAAACAAGACCTAATATAGTAAAGGCAACAAGCCTAAACTTTATACTTTTAAAATTCATATAACAATCTCCTAAATTGATTCAAACGATAGAGATTATACCATCAATTTTTGTATAAAAGCTTAATAAAGTAAAATAAATTAATTTTATAGTAGCTTAGAGTCTTTTACATTTTCTATAGTCTTTATAGCACCTTTATATATTGGCTCGTCAATAAAGCCATACTCTTCATCACTAAAGCCAGTAATACCCTCTTCTCTATGCATCTCAAAAAGCTTTATGATGATTTTTGCTCGCCTTATCTCTTCTTCTTTATCTTGAAAAACTTCATTTACAAGTTCAACCTGTTTAGGAGAAATACACCCTTTCGCATCATAGCCCATACTTCTCTCAAGCTCAATCCACTCACCAAAGAGTATTAAGTTTTTATACTCTTGAAAGACAAATGAAACAGGCTTTATACCCATTGCTTTAGATGTGATTAGAAAATGTGAAAGCATATAGTGCATAGTAGGATTATCAATTTTTATAAGAGCCTGAGAGAGTCTCATATCTGCAAATAAGTCAAGTATGCCTAAGTAAAAAGTAGTGACCCTTTTATTGAGTCCTAATGTGGAAAGATTATGCCAAGCAGAAGCAGTCTCTATTGAGAGATGTAGCTCTATCTTCTCATTTAGAAGTGCTAGAACACTACTAACTTCATTTTTATTATTTATTTTTGGTACGCGGATAGCATCTGGCATAAACTGATTAAGATATGTTATCTCTTCATATCCACCCTCATTAAGAGCATTTACTCTCACCACTAGTTTTTTGTCGCTTTTTTGAAGTTTTGAAAGGTATATTGCACATAAAACAAGTGCATATGGCTTCTCTTCGGGTGAAACACCATCTTCTAGGTTAAGTATGATACAGTCGGCCTCTAAAGACTCTATCTTCTGTAGATGCTTTATGTTGTTACACGAGAGCATAAGTGCAGACTTAAATGTTTTGGATTTATTTATCTCTCTAAAAGTCGGAACTGCCATAGCATCAAGTGCTACTAAATCTCTTCTTTGATATGCATCTTCTATTTTATTTAACATCTTTTTTCTTCTTCTTTTTATCATTTTTATGTAGATGCAGATAAAGTGCCTTTACCTCTTCATTGGTTAAAAAGTACCTTGGCATTCCATTGAGTCTTTTATCAAGAGCCTTATGAAACTCTTTAAAATTTATGCCATTAATAGAAGGCCCACTAAAGCTTTTTTGCTTTTTTTTATGTATATAGTTTGCTATAAGCTTCCCCTCACCTCTATCACCATGACAGTGTTGACACCCTATTCCTCTAGGGTTTTTATAGAGTTGTGCCGAATACTCCTTTTGGGTAATAAAGTCACCCGTAGCATATAAAAAAAATGGAATCATTAAGAGGAGTATCTGCTTCATCATTAGCCTAATATTATTTTAAAAGGGTATAATAACAAAAATATTATTTATGGGGTTTAAATGCAGTTACTAGATGGTAGATTACTTTCAAAAAAGATAGAACAACAGGTGAGTGAAGAGGTTGTAAAACTTAAAGAAACTTGTGGTTGCACCCCTGGTTTAGCAGTTGTTTTAGTCGGTCAAGATGAAGCTAGTGCTGCTTATGTGAAGATGAAAAAGAAAGCATGTGACCGTGTAGGTTTTTACTCAATCACTCACGATATGCCAGAGCATATTTCACAAGAAGCAATTGAGCGAACTATAGTAAGCATGAACCAAAACGACAGCATTGATGGTATCCTTATCCAACTTCCTCTCCCTGCACACATAGACACAACAAAACTCTTAGAACTTGTGGACCCTGCAAAAGACGTAGATGGTTTTCACCCTTTTAATGTTGGTCGTTTAGTTACAAACCTTGATGGTTTTGTGCCATGTACTCCTCTTGGCGTTATGGAGCTTTTAAAAGAGTATGACATAGATGTAAAAGGTAAAAACTGTGTTGTAGTTGGTGCTTCTAATATCGTTGGAAAACCTATGGCTTCTCTGCTCTTAAATGCAGATGCTACAGTTGAGATTTGTCATATTTTTACAGATGATTTAAAACGCCACACTCTCAATGCAGATATTATTTTAGTTGGTGTTGGTGTTATCAACCTTATAACCGAAGATATGGTAAAAGATGATGTAATCATCGTAGATATAGGAGTAAGTCGCACTAAAGAGGGAAAACTTGTAGGTGATGTCGACTTTGAAAATGTAAGTAAAAAAAGCTCATACATTACACCAAGTCCAGGCGGTGTTGGACCGATGACTATCGCAATGCTTCTAAGCAACACTCTTAAAGCCGCAAAAATAAATGCACAAAAAAAGCAGAACAGCTAAATGAAAAAACTTTTCAACAAGGCTTATAAGTTCTCAAACTCATGGACAGGGACAATTATCATTGTGCTTTTTGTTATCTTTTTTGTAGCACAGGCATTTAGAATTCCAAGTGGAAGTATGAAAGACTCTCTTCTCATTGGTGATCATCTTTTTGCTAAGAAGTTTGCTTATGGTATCTCTATGCCCCACATTCCATTTCTTGAAATGTCTATCATACCTTGGAGTGATGAGCTGCGTTTGATGGATGGAGAGAAACCTAAACGCGGAGACATTGTTATCTTTAGATATCCAGGAAATGTAAAGCAGCACTTCGTAAAACGCTGTGTCGCACTTCCAAATGATGAGCTTTTTGTAGCCAACAAAGATCTTTTCATTCACTTTAGTGAGGGCAATGAATGGATACAAGAGAACTACAAAGAGTTTCAAATCGTAGTTTACGAAGAAAAACTTTGGGTAAAAAACCCTTACATGAAAGATCATCCAGGTATTCATCATGATGATAAAATCATCAACGATGGAAGTTATCCAATGCCTGTCTTTTTTGTCAATCCACTCAAGGTTGAAGAAGATACATACTTTATGATGGGTGACAACCGTGACCACTCAAATGACAGCCGTTTTTGGGGAGCAGTACCTTATGACAATATAGAGGGAACTCCTTGGTTTATCTACTTCTCTATAGATGAAAACTGGGAAATTCGTTGGGATAGAGTTGGTAAAACGCCAACAGATTTAGAACAAGCTCCTCATCTTGAAAAAGCGATAAAAGAACGCCAAAGAACTGATAAAGAGTATTATGGAATCACTTGATATACTAAAAATTGCTGCGGCTGTTTTGGCTCTAGCTCTTGCTATAATCGGACATGAAATAATGCACGGTTGGGTTGCTTATATGTATGGCGACACAACTGCAAGAAACGCAGGGCGCTTGACCATAAACCCTATAAGCCATGTGGATCTAGTAGGAACTATTTTAGTGCCTGCATCGCTGTACTTTTTACCTATGCTATTTGGGGCCGAGAGTGGGTTTTTATTTGGTTGGGCAAAACCAGTACCTATAAACACCTCTACAGTTATTAAGAGTGGGGGCTATAACGCCGCAATGCAAGTTGATTTAGCTGGAATTGTTTACAACTTTACACTCGCAGTTTTTGCTTCTATCGCTATTATTGCTATGAGTCAGCCAACTACAGCCGATTCACTCGTATATGTTTTCGCATATATTTTTGTTTACCAACTTTTGGTTATAAATGTGGTGCTAGGAGTATTTAACCTCTTACCGATTCCACAGTTTGATGGTGCACACTTTTTAATGCACCTCAGTTTGAAGTATAAAATAAACGCAGTTGCAGAGTTTTTTTACAAAAATGAGAGATATGGAATTATTTTTGTTCTGATAATACTTATGACACCTATTAAAGATTATGTATTAATTATGCCAGTACAACTTATTCTTGGACTACTCTTATCAAATTAAAAGGAAAAATATGAAATTTTACATCGCCACGGACCATGCAGGAATAGATTTAAAAGACTATACAGTTGAACTACTTAAACAAAAAGGTCATGAAGTTGTTGACTTAGGTCCATTTTCTAAGGATAGAGTTGACTATCCGGATTATGCACACAAGGTTGCAGAGTCTGTTTTAGCAGAACCAGCTACACAAGGTGTTCTAATATGCGGAAGCGGCATAGGTATGAGCATGGCAGCAAACCGTCATGCTGGAATCCGTGCGGCACTTTGCCATGATGCATATACAGCAAGTGTAGCCCGTGGTCACAACGATGCAAATGTCTTATGTTTTGGTGAGCGCATAGTCGGCAAAGGTGTAGCTGAGTCTATCCTTGATGCTTGGCTTAGCGGTAGTTTTGAGGGTGGTCGTCACTGTGGTAGAGTTGAGAAAATAGAAGCTTAATACAATTAAAATAGTTATAAAGTAAAGGAAATAACAGATGTTTTGGAACTGGTCACTTTTAACAATACTTTCTATTGTCTCGATCTATCTTTTTGTAAAGATGTTTTATTTTAAAAGTATCACAAACAAAGAACAAAGAAGCAATGAGTTGATGAGACTTACACTTCAAGAAGCAGAGATACTTATTAGAAAATATCAAATTCAACTACAGCGCGCACTTGGTAATGTTGACATTTTAAGTGAGGAACTTACAAAACTAAGAAATGAGCTCAAAGTCCTTAAGCAACGTAATTCTAAACATAGACAAGACACAGATAGACTAAATGGTAAAATCAAAGCCCTTGAGGGTCGAATAGATGCCCTTCTATAACAAGCGGACACACTTAGTGAAAATAAAAAAGGACAAGATATGAAATTAAGTTCTACAGAACGTAAAATAATCGAAAACTCAATAAGAGATATTAAAGACTTTCCTAAAGAGGGAATTATTTTTAAGGATATCACTACTCTTTTAAACAACAAAGAGGCTTATGGTGTTTTAATGAATCATCTTTATCAAAGATATAAAGAGTATAACTTAGAGTACATTGCAGGTATTGATGCACGTGGTTTTATTTTTGGTGCAGCACTTGCACAAATGCTCGGTATTGGCTTTGTACCCATTAGAAAAAAAGGTAAGCTTCCTTACACAACTATAAGCGAAAAATATGTTCTAGAGTATGGTGTAGATGAGATAGAAGTTCACATTGACGCTTTTGGCGAGACGAAAGGTGCGAGAGTACTCATCATAGATGACCTTATAGCAACAGGCGGTACAGCAAACGCAGCAGCTACTCTTGTCAAGCAGACAGGTGCTGAGTGTGTTGAGTGTTGTTTTATCATAGGTCTTACATTTTTAGATGGTATAAAAAAATTAAAAGAGAAAACTGAAGTTTACTCACTAATAGAGGTTGATTAAATGTATATTCCAAGCCCAAGTAAATTTGATCCAGATGCAAATGGACACTTTGGTGTTTTTAGTGAAACAAGTACGGCATTTGGTGGGCGTTATGTTCCTGAAACACTTATGCCTGCCCTACTTAAACTCAAAGAAGAGTATGACACTATAAGATTTAATGAAGATTTCTGGAAAGAAGTTGACTACTACTTAAAAGATTATGTTGGTCGCCCTTCTCCGCTCTACTTTGCAGAAAATATTTCTAAAGAAGTTGGTGCAAAAATCTATCTTAAACGTGAAGACTTAAACCACACCGGAGCACATAAAGTAAACAATGTAATCGCTCAAGGACTTATGGCAAAACGCTTAGGTTATAAAAAAATCATCGCTGAAACTGGAGCAGGACAACACGGTGTTGCCACTGCTACCATTTGTGCCTTGCTTGATTTAGAGTGTGAGATTTTCATGGGTGCAAAAGATGTTGAACGCCAAGAGTTAAATGTTTTTCGCATGAAACTTCTTGGTGCTAAGGTAAACGCTGTACAAAGTGGAAGCAAAACCCTTAAAGATGCGATGAACGATGCTATTCGTCACTGGGTAACAAATACACGTGACACTTTTTATATCATTGGTACGGTTGCTGGACCGCATCCTTATCCTATGATGGTAAGAGATTTTCAAGCAATCATTGGCTGGGAAGCTCGTGCACAGATTTTAGAAAAAGAGAACCGTCTGCCTGATCATGTTATAGCTTGTATTGGCGGTGGCTCAAATGCCATCGGTACTTTTCAGCACTTTTTAGAAGATGAAAGTGTTGAATGCATAGGAATTGAAGCTGGTGGACTTGGTGTTGAGACAGACAAACACGGCTGCTCACTCAAAAAAGGTCGTCCTGGTATTTTGCATGGTCAGATGTCTTACCTTCTCCAAGATGAAGATGGACAAATAACAGAAGCACACTCTATAAGTGCAGGACTTGATTACCCAGGTATAGGTCCAGAGCATGCTTTTCACAATGACAACAAATCTGTCACTTATGACAATGTAACAGACCAAGAGGCACTTGATGCTTTTGTATGGTTATCTCAAAAAGAGGGAATTATCCCTGCGTTTGAGTCAGCCCATGCCATTGCATACCTTAAAAAAATGCCAAATATAAAAGACAAACTCATTATCATAAATCTTTCAGGTCGTGGTGATAAAGACATGATTCAAGCTAAAGAGATTCTTCATTTTAACTAGTTTTCAAGCCCAGGCTTGAAAACAAAAAATAAACTCACAAATGTAATTAAACTTGTAGTAATGTGAAAACTTTTAACTACAGTAGTCGTGAACTGGGTTGTCTATGTCTTCTTGATTTTTAGCAGGCTGACTCGAATCTTCTAAAATCTCTCCAGACTCTTCTTTTATCTTTTTTAACTGCTCATGAAGTGTGTTTTCATCGTCTAGCTGTTCTTGATTAGTATCAGTAGGCATTTGATGCTCCTTTTTCTAAGAAAATTTACTAAATTATACATCTAAAAAATCAGCCAAAACATATTAAATAAATTTAACTATTTTTTATAAAGATATAAAAGATTAAAAGCCAAGAAGACTATATAAACTTTTTATACCTACTTAAAGCATAAATGAGTTAGTATTCAACTAATTAACTTGAGGGGAAATTTATGAACATTCAACTACTTAACCAAAACATTGCTGATGCTAAAAGTGACATCAGTTTAGTCTATATGACAAAAGAGCAACTAAAAAACTATAAACACAAAAAAGCTCTTAAACTCGCAGGATTTGAAGCTGCAAGTGATACTATTTGCTTTTTACATGAGAAAAACACTCTTGTGTGTGGAGTCGAAGAGTTCTCTGCTGATGAGATACGTAGTGTCTCTAGTGTTGCTATAAAAGCTCTCAAGAAAACAAACTACAAAAGTGCAAATGTTCTCATAGAAGATAAATCTTTAATCTTTTCTCTTGTAGAAGGGTTTGTTCTTGGTGGTTATGTTTACGATAGATACATGAGTAAAAAAGACACAACTGCACTGAAAAACATCTCTTTGATTTACACTCAAGATGATTATAAAGATGCCATAAAGCTCTTTAGTGATGCCATTATCATTGCAGATGCTACTTGTTTTACACGCGACATTGTAAACACTACTCCAGAAGATATGAATCCCCCTGCTCTTGCAAAACTCGCTAAAAAACTTGCAAAAGAGAACGGCTTAGAGTGTGAAATCCTTAATGAAAAAGAGCTTAAAGAAGAAAAATGTACAGCTATGCTTGCAGTTGGTCGTGCATCTCGTCATGAGAGTAAACTTATCCACCTTACTTACAAGCCAAAAAACCCTAAAAAAGTTATCTCACTCATAGGGAAAGGTCTTACTTATGATAGTGGTGGACTAAGCCTTAAGCCTGGTGCTTCTATGGTCACTATGAAGATGGATAAAGCAGGTGCTTGTGCAGTTTTAGGTATCATTAAAGCTATAAGTGAATTAAAACTAGAGATAGAAGTTCATGCCTTTGTTGGTGCAGTTGAGAACATGATAGGTGGCGATGCTTATAAACCAGATGACATCTTAGTAAGTAGAAATGGAAAAACTATAGAAGTTAGAAACACTGATGCAGAGGGGCGTTTAGTCCTTGCAGATGTTCTAGACTTTGCTCAAGATAAAGTAAACGCAGACTATATGTTTGACTTTGCAACACTTACAGGTGCTTGTGTTGTAGCTCTTGGGCAGTACACAACAGGAATGATGGGACACTCTCAAGAGATAATGCACCACCAGTTCTACAATGCAGGTTCAGAATCAGGAGAGCTTATAGCACATCTTCCTTTTAACAAACACCTCAAAAAACAGATAAAAAGTGAGCTAGCAGACATCTGTAATATCTCTAACAAACCTTATGGAGGAGCTATCACTGCTGGACTTTTCCTTGATGCTTTCATCAAAGAAGAGAACAAAAAGAAGTGGTTACACTTTGACATAGCAGGTTCTGCATATACAGAATCTCCGTGGGATTGTAATGTTTATGGCGGAACAGGTGCAGGTGTG
>JGI10211J34971_10001954_pt1 | contig 16960 bp, 36 predicted proteins | sample Etolagsediment_FD_34971 | JGI IMG/M metagenome (IMG submission 34971) | reverse complement strand
TCGAACGCCACCCGGTGATCGTGGCGCTCGCAATCGGTGCCCTCGGCCAGCGCGGCGGTCAGGGTGTTATTGCAAACCACGCGGGTGTTAACGGCGGTAAACAAGTTGGCCTCGCGCCCGGTGTGCGACAGACTGAACAGGGGCCGTGACGTGATCCGGTCCTCGCCCGGAAGCACGGCGTCGGCGTCCGCCTCAAGCTGCACCCATATTTTAGAGCCGCCAAACAACGCTCCGGCGGTCACAATCTCATAGCCGTGACGGCGGCGGATATTGTCCGCAAGCTCGAGCGCCTCGGCGTTCTGAACAGGACGCCATTGTCCGGCGATGTACGGTCCGACCACCGCCCCGGTGTCAGTCCGGGCAATGTGAAAAGAGTCCTCAATTACTGTGCCGTCCGCCTTGTAGTTCGGGGCGACCTCGATCTGGTAATTCAGGCCAGCGGCCTCGGCCCAGACATCGATGTCCGCGCCGGGGTCCACAATCTGCGGGCGGGTTTCGTTAGCGTGCCACGGCGGCTGATCGCCGTTCAGGTAAGCCATTGCAACGCGACCGTCTGCGGAAAAATCAAGTTCATGTGCCATTGGTTTGTCTCCTTGTTGGCATGCGGCGGAAGTGCCGCACCCATCTTCTCGCACATAAACGCATGCCGCACAACCCCTCTTCTAAATAAAAAAAGCGCCGCTCGAGGCGGCGCTAGTTCTCACACAAGGAAACGGGTTGTTATCGGCGTCTGCGACGGCGGACCGGGCGACTGTTAGCTCGGCGCGCTAGATCATCATAATCGGAGCCATAGAGCAAGCGACCGATCAACGTAAATAGAAACATGCGTTCTCTCCTTAGAACAAGTTGAAGGTAAGATCGTACAGGTACAGGTACGACACAAAAGCGAAGGTGGCGAACAGTATGGTGACGACACGGTCCAGCCGCTTAACAACGGAAAGGGGAAGGGGTTCTCTCATGCCGCGGCCCGGTCGATAGGAACGTCCCCCTCATCTCGGTTCCACTGATAGGTGACCGGGTCTTCGGTCTCCTCGACCTCATAACCTGTCGGCATGGTCCATGCCGCGAACCGGTCGGCGGCGCTGTTCAACGCTTCCTCACGAGTTGCAAACACCTGCGCGTTGGTGGCCCGGTCTCCTGCCGGGAAAGTAAAATAGATTCGATAGTTCATGTCCTGACTCCTTGGTTAGTTGGACTATGCGCTTTTATCGGACCCCGGCCCAAAGATCAACCGGAAAATGTTAGACCAGTTTACGGGCTCTTCCTCGAGCGCTGCCGGGTTGACCTTGTCCAGACCTTCCATGCGGAGATCGACGGCCTGCCGGGCAGGATACAGATAGACTTGAGCGGGGTCAGTCATCACCCGCTGCCGCTTCACCAGTATCCAACAGGACGCATGCTGATGCTTGGTCAGGAAGGACACCTGATGCGGGCGGAGCTCGACCGCATGGTTCGTGGTGGCTTTGAGCTCGATCAGATGAAAGCGGCCCTCGGTGTCACAAACCATGAGGTCGGGAACGCCGGGCATCGCCCATGTTTCAATCCTCGTCGGGATCAGTTTCGTCGAGTACCTCTTCATCGCCTCCTTCACCTGACGATAAAAGCCGCTCTCTCGCTTTAGAGCGGTTCGAGGCATTTGGTTCGGACTCCGGGGTAACATCGATGGTGATCGGGGCATAGCTTTGCTTAATCTCCTCCAAGGCTCGCATGACTTCGTCCTTCGACATCGAGTCAATGCTGCCGTGTCTGATCTCGGACTTACTAACGTAGATATCTCCCTGCGCCTGACCGCGCCGATACTCGGCTTGTACCGCAGCGCTGTAAGCGCCGTTCTGCAAAGCCATATCCCGGATGGTCTGAAGGTCACGGAGGTGGCGGCGATAGCTGACGCCGTACTTCTCATCGAGCTCGGCCCGGTATTCACGGATCGCCTTGCATACATGCGGGGAGATGTGGGGGTTGGTGAGCTCGTAAGCTCGGGTGTGGGCAGCGCCTGCGCTGTACCCAGCATTGATGGCCGCCTCACGCATTGTGATCTGGCCGTCCTTGGAAACAAGCTCCTTCACGAACAGTTCCTGCTTCCGGGTCAGGGGGCGGTCAATAAGCTCTCGGCTCTTGGCCTTGTGGGGTCTGTTTTTCATCGGCATCCTGTGGGCAGTTAATTGGCGTACATCCTATACCAAAGCCCGTCCCGGTGTATATAGTCAGGAATTTGAAAAATATTTTTTTCCGGCTCAGATGCCATTAAGCCCGATTTGGGTTCTACATATGGTTACATTATTGGATTCAAGGTGTAACTGCTAATATGTACCCTAAGAATCTATATATTATATAGGGTTACCTATACTAGTTACACGGTTACACTGGTTACGGGTAGTTTATGAAAAAATAAAAAAAATAATCTGGGAGCTATATATAACCGTTTCCGTTTTTTGTAACCCGGCCCGTGAAGCCCTGTTTTGGGCCTAATCCCTTGATCCTGCTTATCTTTCCCGTTTTCGGGATTACTCAGAAGAACCGTGGGCCGTGGCTCATGTTACTTTATCTTTGGGTAGTGCTCCTTTGCGAACGCCACCATTTCCTCCATACGCTGTGCGACTTCCCCCATATCGTAGCAATAATGCTCGTCGCATAGGGGGTGTTGAGTGTCCAAAGCGTGCTGTTCGAGCTCTTCGCTCATTGCAACGTAGTAGCCCAAGTCATCTTTTTCGTAGGTCAGATCGAACTCCGGGTACTGCTGGGTAAGTTTCCTGACCCGGTAGTAACAGGGGTTGGACTTTGACTTGGGCTTTGACACAGCGATGTCCGGCTTGGTCACGTTGTCCGAGGTCAGCTCGTAGACCTCTGCGACCCGTGCCCTCCGCTTCACCCGCTTGTCTTTGATCGATACGATATCTCGTATCCGACCGCAGGTGTAGCGCCGACCGCTGACGAGTTGCCAGTGCCATCCGGCGACGATGAGGAAGACGCGACCGGGGGTCCGATCTTCCTTCGACATCTTCAGCCATCCGGCAAGCGTGGGCCCGGTCTTCCGATTTAATCGAACGCCGGGCTTTTCCCATCGGCGAGCCTGAATGTTGCAAGATCGAAGTGCGTCCAGAACCTCGTGAGTGTACGAGCCCCGGATTGCTTGGCGACCGTTCTGCTTCCGTATCAGCCTTGCAGCTTCCCCGGTCGTCAGGTCGGTCAGTGCCGATATCACGGACGGCCCGCAATACCGGTTTTTGTCTTTGCCATCTTTGATGGCTCTCAGTTTCAGTTTTGCCATAGGTGACTCCTTGTGTGAAACGCGAAAAGCGTCATACGGCATCGCTGCCGGTTGAGGCCCACGGCTCATCTGAGTAGTTCCGATTTACGATGTCCAACAGCGCGGCGCTTTTGTCGCCTCTTCTTATTATGTCCTATCATATCCCATACTATCGATTCAGTCAACAACTAATTATCTCTTATATTTCAAGGACTTATCCAGACCCCAGATTAGAACGATTTTAAAACGGCACGACGAGCTCGTGATCGAGCTCTGGCTCGAGGGCCGTGAGCCGTGTATCGAGGGCCGCGGCTCGTGCCATGTCGCCCGTCCATGCTGCGTCGTCGGCAGCGCGTTGCAGCTCGCGTCTGAGGCTGGCTTGGGTCTGCCATGTTCTGGGGTCATGGGGATTTATGTTGCACTGCACAATAGAAGGGCTTATATCATCGGGGAAGGAGATTACTGACATGACATTTCTCACAGGCATCGCTTTTGATGTTTTTATCTCGGACCGCGGCATCGCCGTCGGCATCGCTGCCGGTTACCGGCACAAGCTTGCTGGTTTGTGGTCTTTCGTTAAGAAGGGGGTAGTGGCTTATGGAACCGCTCGTGCTGAAAACGCTATTCGGCACCATCACGTTTTCTAAGGATGGTGTTTCGTTTGATGGCCTGACGTTTAGCTGGGACATCAAGGCGAAGTAAAAGGGGGCCGTGAGTTACTCACGGCCCCCTTTCGTTTATCCCTTGGCTTCTATCTCTAGAACCACGTTCGATAGCATGTAGCGGGCCTGTATCAGCTTCTGGTATTCCGACATGAACAGGTCGCCGTCGCAATCCATCATCTGATTGATCGGGCTTCCCAGTAGATTGTCGAGCCGCCGCAGGAACTCAGGTACGCTGACCTCTTCCTTGTGGGCCCACGTTACCGTGCCGGTGATGCGATCTTTGCGGGGGCGTCCCCGCTTCCTTTTTGTTTCGGTCATATCTGACTCCTCTGTTATAGACGCAGGCATCTTATGGCCTGCTATGGGAGAATGTCAAATAAAAATTAACCCCAATCGGGTCTCGCTTTTTCAACGTCGTCTACGAGGACCGTGTTGCACGAACCGCAGACCACTTGATTCGCACCGTCGTAAACTCGCCCACGCGTTAGTTGCCCGCAGAAGTCGCAAGGCACGAGGGCCGTGTACCAAGGTTTGTAATCTAAAGGTGTGTTCATGTGTCTTTCTCCAGTGGGTGACTTTCCGCCGGTGACTTTCCAAACCTTCGGAATGCCGATATTGCAAAATGCGCGACAGGTTCGATGTCGGCGTCGTCCTGACGGTCTTTCCTGCCCCCTATTTCCAAGTTGAAGGGCGATGCGAAATCGCACCAGTACAGTCCATCTAGAAATTTTACAAATAAAATGGACCGAGTTCCTGTCGCTTCTGACAGTTGGCGTGCGGCCATGACCTTTCCCAGCGAAATCATCAGCGTGGGATATTTGTCGTGTCGGTTGTTTCGCGTCTTTACCTCCGCAAACCCGCGAACCTTACCTTTGTGTAACATGGCGAAATCAAGGCGATAACTTACGGGCATTTTCACGAAGTCGAGGCCCTTCTCTTTCAGTGCCGTGGCGACCAAATTCTCGTTGGTCAGATCGCGCTGGTTCTCGTAGTACGGTCTCATGGTGCTGCCGGTGGGTGACTTTCCGCCGGTGCAATCTTATCCCAGATTTCGTAGCGGCAGGACGGAGCGTGGGGCTCGTCCCAGATGCACACGGCCAGCGCTCGGTCGGGCGCGCCTCCTTTGTTGAGGTAATCTTCTCGCCACGTCAGGTTCGTGAACCGTGAAGGCCGGTGTCTGTTCCATTGCTGGTAACCCTTGCCGCATGCCCAGAGGCGCTCGTTCGTGACGAGCACCATCCGTTGCACACCGATATCGAAGGCGTGATCGATGAAGGGGCGGATCTTGTTGAATGGCGGATTGGTTATGAGGGCGGGAGCTTCTGCTTTTCCCCACGAAAAGAAATCATGGCCCGTGGCGATATCGTGAGAGATGCAGTCATGCCCTGCTGCGGTGATGGCTTTGGCGAACCGTCCGTCCCCGGCGCAGGGCTCCCAGATCGTTTGCGGTTCCCAGCCTAGCTTGTCGAGGATGACCTCGATGATGCTATGCGGCGTGGGATAGAAGTCCCGTGGTGCGCGGCCTGTGTTACGCAGCATCTTCATTTGTTGGCAGCTTTAATCATGCGGTCAATGCCGCTTCGCGTTTCTTGCGTCTCCGATAGACGCGCCAACTCGACATGCAGTATCTCATCTGCCAGCGCAGACATGCTGCGGTGTGAACTTTTTCCAACTGCATCGCGCAACATCTGGTGCGTCTCAATACGCAGACGCAACATGCAGGGTTTGTATTCGCTCATAAAAAAAATCCTTACGTTTGCCCTTGCGGGAAGTGCTTTCACATCTATATAACATTGATAGCAACACACACACAAGAGGGGACACACATGCTCAAACACGACAGAGCGGCTGACGGCTTCTGCGAGCACGATGGTCCGTGCTTCTGCTCCGAACGAGCATACGCCCTCATGCTCGCCGTTTCCCCGCCTTCAGGAGAAGAACTTGTGGAGCGGGTGGCGAAGGCATTTTTCGCGGCCACGATGGTTGACGAAGAAGCCGAACACCGCACCGATGCGCCGGACACGACTTGGGAAGACCTAGACAGCCGAGGCAGACATTTTGCCTATCGCGTCGCCCGCGCCATCCTTGCAGAGATAGAGAGGAAGACCAATGACTGACACACCAACACTGGAAGAAGTGGCGCGGGAGATTGAGAACGCGGTGGCACGGGTCACTGACACAGTGAAGCGGCGCGAAATTATCACCACCGCCCTCACCGAAGCCTATGAGCGTGGGCAGCGGGATGCAATGCATTGGCAACCGATTGAGTATGAAGAAAGCGCGGGACGTATCGAGTTGCCTAGAGTGGCACCGTTCAACGGCGATCCTGTTTTGATCCTGCTGGCGCAAGGCGCTGTGGAAGCGTGGTGGATGGATTGGGAACCAAGCCCAACCCTCGAAGACCCTAATGATGGTGACGGCTGGTGTTGGGTCTGTTTAGACGACAGCGCACCCTTCGCCATGCTGGATGATGCTTCCCACTGGATGCCTCTACCAACCCCGCCCAACAGTGAAAAGGAAGGTGGAGAATGAAGATCAATCTTGACCCCATAACCTGCGGCAAATGTGGTTCTGCCAAGGTTGTGAACCCAGTGAACGACCCATCTGTTGACCTGCTCTGCGAAGTCTGTGGCCACACCAAGGCAAGCGAGTGGTACCGCCAGCGCCTCGCAGAGCATGAAGGCCGAAAGTGGCAGGACCACATGCAATCCGTCTCCAATCAGCCCCCAAAGAGGACGTTCTGATGACCACACTCATAGAACGACTGGAAGAAGTGGAAGCGGGGTCGCGGGAACTGGATGCAGAGATATTCACCACGTTTGATGATGTGGACGCATGGGAGAATGAGGCACAATTAGGAACTTATGAAAGCCCTAAATACGACGCGGTTGCAATGCGTCCGCCCACCTACACCACCCGACCCTATGACCTTACAGCGGCTATGGGACTGGTGCCGGAGGGGTGGCGTATCATTCGTGTCGAGTTCTCCGCTTCAGGCCACCGTACATATATGCACTTAGGCAAGATCGGNACACTTGATACCGTGCTTGGCATTGGGAGCAGCNTGTCCCTCGCNCTNACAGNNGCNNCACTACGAGCCAAGGAGATTGAAGATGAACAAGGATGACGGGGCAAAGCCCCTGTTTATACCGCTGAAAACCGAGTGGTACGAGGCGTTCGAGAGCGGCAGCAAGTCCGAGGAACTGCGGCGGCACGGACCACGTTGGAACGCCAACACATGCCGGGTTGGGCGCAAGGTCACGTTGTCCTGTGGATACGGAAAGCACCGACGCATGAGTGGACAGGTCGCCTCCTTCACAGTACGGCCTGCCCGACGCCTTTGGGCAGATCACCGCGCCGCCGTGCTTGACACATTCGGAACGCTAGACATCGACATTGCCGTGATCGGGATTGGCAACCTGTGTCCCGAAACCAACGAAGGAGCGTCACATGAGCAACCATGATGAAGCGGTAGAGGATGATGCGCGGATCGCCGCCTGTGAAGCCATATGGGAGCGCAACGGAGTGGACGGGCAGGAGGCGGGCATCATCGCCGACCTAGCGATAGACACATTCCTGTCAACCTACCTTTTGCCGTGCGATGTGACCCTGCCCCCTGCGACCACGATCAGGAAGGGGTGCAGCGCGGCCACACTGTTCAAGGCCCTGTCCATGCCCGACCGCGCCCCTGTCTCCACCTATGGTGCGGGGGATGAACTGGTGCCCAAGTCGGAGCGGGAATTTTGGGACAACGCCCAAGCCATCACCACACTGAAAGCACAGGTGGCGGAGTTGGAGGCGACGGCGCGGCAATGTGCAGAAGACGAACAGCGCGCTCATAAAATTGCCGAAGCAGCAGAGGCCGAGAACGTGAGGCTGCGGGAGTACGTTTCTGAGGCGGAACAGTTGATTAACCATCTGGACGCACACGAAGGCGCAGAAGGATGGTCCAAAAATCTTCGCACCCACCTGCGCCAATGGCAGGAGACACGCGCCGCCCTCAACACACCCGAATAGCCGTCCATATACATCTCAAGTAGTAAAGCGGATAGTGGTGTGCCGCCAAATTCACGCAGCATCTTCATCCTCCGAGACGATCACTCGGATGGGCCCGGCGTAGTTCGGCTTGGCGGGCTTGTTTGTGTTCTTTGGCAGGACGATCAGATCGAACGTCGAGGTGCCGGGCACGCGACGGTGGAAGAGCCAGATGGCATCCTGCTCGGCAAGCTTCACATACTTGCGGAACATGTCTTTCTTTTCCATGTGATCTAAGTGGGACTTGCCGAACATGCGCTCGGCGAACTCGCGGTGCACGTCCCATTCGATGGTGCCGCTCTTGTAGCTGCGGTGTCCGACGAGCGTCCACTCGTTCGGGTTGAGGTTCAGAAGATTTACGTTTTCCATAGGATGTCCTTTGCATCATGTACTTTTGCGTCATCGAAAACCGCGCCGCTTTCTCGCCACATAGCCTCGGCTATCTTCATCTCTTTTTGACGCTGGCTCTCTGTGCGCTCTTGGTGACCCATGTTGCCCGGGACGTATGCCGGGGGCTTCTTATTGCGCTCTAAAACGCGCTGGCGGTTGTGCATGCCCGTCTCATCGATCCAATCTGTCTTATCGACAGGTCTCTTGCATGACTGGCAGACCAGCGCGTCCCAATCGAAGTGGAAAACGTGCGACCCGTGCAGGCAGTGCGGGCAGGATATGTCCCGCCCGTTCACGCCCGCTCGGGTTTTGCTGCTCACGAACATTATTTTTTGTGCTTCTTCAGCCACTTCTGGCCTCCCTCGTTGAGGTGGTTCCACACCTCGGACTCTCTGATGTTCAAAGTTTTTGCGATGTCCATCGTGTTTTTGCGATAGACGTAGAACATGCGACAGACAACGTCGCTGGGGTGGTCATCTTGCTGCCAAGGCATTTTCCACATCCGGGGCTTCCTCCAAGTGAGAGACGTTGATGACATGGATGGGCGTGCTGACGCCCTTCATGTGCAAGCTGTCTGCTACGACTGTGTGGGCGAACCAAAGGTCGCCATCTATCTGTTGGACCAACCGCCACATTCGGTTGTTGTCCTGCATGTAAATTTTGCCGGGGATCAATGTAATTTCTCCGTATCTTGGTGGTGAAGGTAATCGCTGTTCAAGATGGCTCGGGCATGGTGCATGGAAGCTGCAATCACCGACATAATGTCCTCGACATCGTCCAGCGACAGGAGAAGCTCGATACAAGCTCCGGTGGTAATCCCCGCAAGGCGCGGGGACTCCGGTAAATTCTCCAACTCTTTTGACAGATCAATCATCGCGCTCATGGCTTTTGCATAAGCTTCCTTCTGATCGTCATCCTCGTCATCGAAATCGATCACCCGCGCTGTATCCTCTCCCATGCTGCGAGCATTTCTACCCTCTCTTTTTTTGATAAATCGTCTTGCCGGAGGGAAGATCTTATCAGATCGTCCATTTGAGCGCAGGCCCCTTGCCACGACATTCTTGAGGCAACGATCTGCACGAGTTTGTCTTCGTATATTTCGTCTAGTTCTTCTTGGCTGGGTTTATTTAGTTCTTCTTCTATAAGGCGCTTGGCGATACTCATCGAACAAACCTCCGGGGGCGCAAATGGTTAAACACACGACGCAGAACGTAAGATCGCCCTACGCTTAGAAAGAAATAAACGGCGGTGATTTGGGTCGCTTCGACCGGGCTGGGCTCCAAACCAAACAAGGGCAGGCCCCAGTAGGTGAAGCACCAAGAGACCACCAAGCCGACCACGGCGTTGGTATTGGCCTCAACTAAACTCATCATGCGGGATTGCATAACTCCTCCTTTTGTTTATGGAGGCAGCGTAGATCCCGTATGCGAGTATGTCAAATAAAAAAGAAACGGCCCCCGGAGACAAAAGGGGACCGTTTCCACAAGGAGTCATGCCGGGCCGCCCATGAGTAAAACGTCCAGCTTGAGTATCCTATATCAGCGCATTCGTGGATGCAATTTGAAAAATACGTTTGTATAATTTTTTTTATGCTGAACATCCGGCGAGGGACGATTGGCGAACTGATCTGCGCTCTCAAGCTTATGAAGCTTGGGGTGGACTGCGCTATCGTGAACTACAACGAAGCGGACCTCATAGCCGAGGTCCGTGGGCAGTTGCTCCGGATCCAAGTCAAGTCGTCGGTTATCAGGAAAGACCGGAAGACGCTCTACTATCAGTTCTCCACGAACGCTGGCGCAGAGAAACGTAGCTTGGATAAATCTGGCTCGGAGATCGTGGCGCTGGTCGCGGCTGATACAGAGCGCGTTCTGTTTCGGACCACTTCTGCCGTTACCCAGAAGACGGTTCGTCTACCGGCGACGGTTTTTCGGACGGATAATTTAGAAGAAGATTCGTGGGCCGCGGCTATTGAGGCGCTGTCTCTTCGTTAGGAGTATAGAACAGCATGAACGCGTGACATTCCGGGCAACTGTAGTTTGTGACGATGATGTACTCGTCATCGTACTCCTCACAGTCGTGGTTGCCACCTATAATCATAGGCGCTCCGCAGTGCAGGCAATCAGTCATTATCCCTCACCATCCCGGAGCAGCATAATCTCTGTCCTTCTTATACGAGGCAAACCCATCTAGTCCGTGTGTTGGGCAAATCATAATCTTCTCAGGTAAGCCCATACTATCTTTCTCACCTGCTTCGCCGCAGATGAAGAAGGCACCTGTCTTTTCAGACATTGCATGTTTCAGAATAGTCTCGTACTTCTCGACCTTCTTGCGAAGTAGCAGCACTTCTTCATAGTAATCTGTCACATTAGTCATCGTAGCAACACTTCTTCATAGTAATCTGCCACATTAGTCATCTGCCTTGACCTCGCCCCAACCACCGCATCGTTCGCACTCGATCCACCTCACACGGACCTCGGTCCACGGGTCCGGATCGTAACCGCCCACCTGATACTCGTCTTCGACCTTTCCTATGCCGCCACAGTCGGGGCATTCGATATCATCCATCGGCTCTCTCCCACTTGTAGAAGATGTGGTCGTTGATACGGACCACNCGGCGCTCATGCGTNCCCCANTCGGGGTAAACATAGTGCGCGTGATAATGCGTTGCGCCTTCGGTCGGATCGTCTGATCCCCCGGCNATGGCTCTCAACGCAATGTTGTAAGCTCGCTTGTACGATTTCTCGTCCTTCGGCTCGTCGCTCTTGCCGTCGCAATAGTAGCTGAACTGGCAGCGATGCTTGACGGGGATGTCGGGGTTCCACTTGTACCGTGGTCCCTGCTCTACGACATCACAGACGTTATTCGGGAACCGCGGATCACGGACCCTGTTCAGAACCACATGCGCGACGGCTTGCTGGCCAACGCGTGGCTCTCCCCTTGCCTCAAAATAAACAGCCGTGGCGAGGCAGACCACCATTGTTTCAAGCATTGATTTCTACCTCGCTTTCAGTTTCAATCCAGACCTTTGCCCCACAAGACAAAGGCTTTTCGGGGCTATAAACGATCTTACATGGGCCGTTAATCGTTACCCCATTGGCATAGTCATTCGACTTGTATGTTTTGACCGTAATGACGGGCTTACGCTCACCACTCTTTGCGTTAGACCGAATAACGTGCTGATTTATGTGGACAATTTTCTTCATGTTTTCAGTAACCTATTGCCGTGGTGAGGCACACCATCCTTGCTTCAAGCATTGGTGGCGACCCACACCACGACGTTTATCGCAAAGTTAAGCGCGGCTATTGCCACGATTGTCTCAATCATCCTTGACCCCTGTACTTTTTGAAGTTGCGCCGCTGGTCCTTACTTTTAGGACGAGTGCGATTGCTGTTCCCAATCGTAGTCTTCTTCTTGAAAGGGACAGTGTAAACCGGACCTGTGGTCTTCTTAGCCATCCGGGTTATGTTCCTTAAAGTCTTTGTGCATGATCTTTAGCTGACCGCTGATCGTGCGGCCCTGCTTCTTGGCCATCTCTTTGATGTCGAGATAGACCTCGATAGGAACCAGAACAGACTTCCATTTGGTGGTATCCATATTTCACCTCCTTTCGCCTGCGAATATATACGATAAGTTGGTTAGCGCAAGACAAAAAAGACCCCGCCGAAGCGGGGTCAGTTCAAGGGAGGAGCCAGAGAGGGAGCGTCATTCCGCTTCACCCCAACTTGCACCTATTTCTATATCACACTGAGCGGGAACCTCCAACGGCACAGCGGCCTTCATAATGTTGGCGATCTCTTCCGCCTCTTCCCGCCCCGACACCGACATGGCGATTTCGTCGTGCACCTGTATCAGAGGCACGCGGCCCGTGGCGTATATATCGACCATCGCTTTCTTGGTCATGTCGGCAGCGGACGCTTGGATCAGGCGGTTCAGTGCTTTGTAGGTGTAGGCCCGCTTGAGACGGGTGGTCTCGCCATACTCCTGCACCGCTTCGCGATACGGCAGCGCCTTGTTCATGGCGAACGTGTCGGGCTCCCAGAGATCAAATCGGCACTTGCGACCGAGGATAGATCGTATCGACCCGCTACTACTGCGCTCGTTCAGCCTGTTCATCACGCCGTTCATCAGACCTTTAACGAACGGCACCCGGTCGTGGTACTGACGGACGAGGGCCTTGGCGTCATCGACAGGGATGTCTAGCTGTTCAGAAAGCTTGTTCACGCCCATGCCGTACATCATCCCGAGGTTGATGATCTTGGCCTGCTTACGCGGAATGTTCGCCATCTCTGCGACCATCGTATGAAAGTCGGTGTTGGGGTCCGTGTTGTACGCCTCGACAAACTCTGCCGCACCGGACAATTCTGATCCGCGGCTCTTGCCGTAGACGTGAGCGTAATGGACCAAGATCCGCGGTTCTTGCTGCGAGTAGTCAATGGCCGCCCACTGCTGATCTTCTTCCGGCAGGAAGAGCGACCGGATCATGGGTCCAAGCTCTGGATCGCGGGCCGGGATCTGTTGCAGGTTGGGGTTGTTCATTGATATACGGCCCGACACCGTCCCGCCATTGTCCGACCGGATCTGGTTGATGTGCGCGTGGATGCGCCCGTCATCATGGCAGTGGGTCAGGATGGTGTTGATGAACGTACCGCTGGTCTTGTTCAGGTTCCGCGCTTGCGTAATCAGGCGGGGAAGTTCGTGCGGATGCTCTGAAAGAAACGCCTTCGTGAAAGATGGCGCACCTTTTTCAGTCTTGGGGTAGGGGACGCCGACTTCGTCAAATGCTTCGGCCAAGGACTTGGCTGCCCAGATTTCGACATCTTTGCCCGCAACTCGCCGTATTTCTTTGAGGACATTCTTCTCTTTTTTCAAAAGGTAATCACGCGTCTTCTCCACCCGGTCGAGATCGACCCGGACACCCCGGAACGTCATGTCTACCAGACAGGGCAGGAGATCGAGTTCAAGGTTCGCGATGGGCCAGAGCTCTTCCTTGCTGAGTTCAGAGGAGAACCGTGCCCATAGTTCCAGCGTAAGCTCAGCATCTGCTTGGGCGTAGGGCCCGACAAACGGCGCGGGCATCTTCCACATCTCGGACTTGGGATCGAGCCCGAACTCACGGGCCGCCTCTATCAGGGCTTTCTCCGACTTGGTCTTGTTGAGATAGTCGTAGGACAGGGCGTTGAGCGAATAGCTGAAGCGGTTCTCGTCCAGCAGGGACGCAATCAGCATCGTGTCGATGACGCGTCCGTTGATGGTGAAGCCCATCTGCTTGATCCAGCCCATGTCGTACTGGGCGTTGTGCATGATCTTGTCCGCAGGGCACTCGAATACCTTCTTGAGCCACTTGTTGACCAGACGCTTGTCTAGGTTGCCGCCGCCCAGATGATTGACCGGGAGATACCCAGCCCACTCTTCTGTCGCGACCGCATAACCGACAACCTCGCCGTTTCCTGTAGGCCAGCCGGGCCCGTTCTTCTTCAGGTCCGGGTCGCGTGTTTCAACGTCAATCGCGATCTTCTTCGCACTGAAGATGTCGGGCAGTTCTGCCGGGGGCACCCAATCGCTTGTCGGCCCGAATGCCATAAGCCGAAACCCCGACATTAAAATTCTCCTCCTAGTGCGGCATATCCGCAGAGATCGACCCAAGAGTCGTCATGGTCAGGGGATTTGGCCAGCCGCGCCATCTTTACTCCCGCCATGCAAAGAGCCACTTCTTTGCGCGTAACAGGTCGGTTCAAAACGACGCCCCATATCTGAGCGATATCATCGAAGTTCTTGGAAGCCTCTCCGTAGTCGGCGTGACGGTCGCCGTTGATGAGTTGCTTCGCCAGATCAAGAATTTCGTCACGCGTCATATTAAATAACTCCGGTTTAGGTCTTCGGGTTCTACGAGATAAAGATTTTCTCGTGTTCGCGTTACGCCAACGTAAAACACACGGTGCAGGTCATCGGCGTCGATAGCTGCCGCCGCCTCCGCCGCAGGAGAAAGGTCCGTGAGCAGTACAACGTTGTCCGCCTCACCGCCTTTAGATCCGTGGATCGTGGACACCGTAACGCGGGGCTCGGCATTGAATTTCTCGCCACGGCGCAGCATGGCAACGATGTAAGCCCGCTCGTTGTCCGGGATCAGGTCCATAGCTTCGTGCCAGATGGATTCTGGATCGGCTAACAGGCCGTGATTATCGATCAAGTCTTGCATCGTCAGTTGGTCGCTGTCCTCGACACCCGGTAACTTTTTGAAGCCGCGTTCTATGCGCGTCTTTGTGCTCATGTGAGAGTATACACATCTAGCTTCTTCACCACTAATGGCGGTTCCTTTTCTCAGGCGTTCCCACGCATTGACCGCCGTGCTGATCTTATCGGAGATGGACCGTCGTCCGCGGTCGTTGAACAGGACGCCCATGCCCCGCAGTTCCTGTGACAGGGGCGAGAGCATGTACCCGGCCTGACCCATGATGAGCCAAGAGCCGTGGCTCATGTCCAGTTCTGCGAGGCCCGAGATTTGCGCTACGCGGCCTCTTTCCTTTCGCGGGTTGTACTCTTTGCGATACCGTTTGTTGATGCGGTTGGAGATGCGTTCCGCGACCTTGTGGACAGCGCTCGGGACGCGATATGACTGCGCCAGAATTTCGGCCCCGCCGGGTAGGTTGATGAACTGCTCAACGTCGGCCCCGGCCCAGCGGTAGATGGCTTGATCGTCATCGCCCGCGCAGTACATGCGCTCCGACTTCTTATCGAGAATGTGGGCGATGTCCCACTGGAGCGGGGACAAGTCCTGCGCCTCATCGAGGAAGGTCAGCTTGAAGGGCGGACAGCACTGGTCAGCATTGGCGATGAACTGACTCAACATATCTGTGAAGTCGTACAGCCCGAACTTTTCCTTGTAGGCCGTGACGCTATCGTCAACGTATTTGACGAGGTTCCAATCAGCGTAGAGGTTGCTGTTGTTATACTCGTCGCGGAGCTTGGTCTTCTTCAGGCGGGCCAGATTTATCAAGGACAGGATCGGGTCGTTTATCTTACCGGAGAAGATGTCGCCGTCGTTGTCTTTACCGTCCACGTTCTGGAAGCGGTGCCCTATGACGCCGCCCAGTTCCCTATAGTTGGAGGGCTGCATGACCTCTTCTGGTCGGATGCCCACCTTCGACAGGGCCAGACTGTGTAGCGTGCGGAAATGCCTCAGATCCTCGTCGGGATCGAGCTTAAACCGCTTGGCGGCTCGTTCTTTTGCTTCGTTCGCCGCCTTGCGGGTAAAGGCAAGGAAGGCGATGTCCACGGGATTGATGCCGCTCTCGAGGGCATCGTCCACCATGTTAAGAAGCGTTGTTGTCTTTCCCGTTCCCGGCGGTCCGAATATCCGAAACATCTTTGGCTCTCTGTTTTGCTACGATCTGTCTTACCCGTTCACGAGTAAGGCCGTATTTTTTCCCTATAGCGGACAAGGTCATCAGCTCGTCCTTCCACAAACGTAGAATCTCTTCATCACGTTCCATTAGAAAGGCACCTCTTCGGTCTGGAAGTGAGGGGCTTCAATGTCTACGTCGGAAACGTCGAACGAAGGGATGGCCCATACTCGGACCGACCGCCCTTTGATCTTCATCACTATGCTCTCTCCATGTATGTCGCGTAATCGCTGGGCGATCTTGTGCGTCTTCAGTTCAAAGAACTTGTTCTTCTTGAGGTGCCCCTCAAAGTCACGAAGCCTGAAGTAGGTCGTGCCGCGCTCCTCGTCGGTCCACGGTCGGCGCAGCAAGATCTCTTCCTTGTCCTGCGCCTGCTGTAGATGACGACAGAACTCCTCAAGGTAGTCGTAGAACTGACCGTTGATGCTGGCGTCCTGCGCGACTTCCATGATGGCACTCTCGTTGTCCCGCATCTCCGACATCAGAGTGCTGATCCGGGCCTCCCAATTCTGCTTGCTCATGGTCATGGGCATCTGGTTTAGCTGCTCCATGCAAGCCTTCTGGAAGGCGGGCTGGTTCAACAGCGCTTCGGTATCGAGCTCCAGCGGCTCTCCGCTCACATCCAAGAACCACACAGGTGGTGTCGAATTGTATTTGCGGAGGTTCGCTACAGCGGCACCCTGCATAGCAGCGCCCACACCAAACTTGCGCGTCATACANAAAGCTTTGTCGCAGTGCGCGTTGATCGGTGCGTCGTTGCACTTGTAGACGTAGTCCTTCCGACCAAGCTGCTTGGCGATGACGTTGACTTCGTTCAGTGGCAGCGGGGGCTCAAGATACGTCAGGTTGTAGGTGAGGATCTCCGTCTCCCATGTGTCGGGATACGCCTTCCTCAGATACACGCCAATGTTGAACAGGCCGTTGTTTCGACCGCCCTCGCTGATCTTGTTCTTGAACAGGATTTGCAAGCACGGCGGTGCGCCAGCCCAGTTCGATTGCGGGTCGTCCTTAATCTGTAACGCCGTAACCTGCTCTGGTGTCTGGACGTGCTTCTCGTACAACGCGAAGAACTCTTCCAGCGTGGCGGAGGTGCCGTCATCGTTGATGCCGTAGCGCAAGCCGTCTTCTGCGTTGAAGTACGGCAGGTTCAAGAAGTTTCCGACATCGCCACGATCCAGATGGAGCTTGACCTGCTTTGGGAAGATTTCGCTTCCACCATATC
>JGI10211J34971_10001953_pt1 | contig 16966 bp, 17 predicted proteins | sample Etolagsediment_FD_34971 | JGI IMG/M metagenome (IMG submission 34971) | reverse complement strand
CTGATGGGCAGCTACCAGCCGATTGTGGACACCAGCCTGTCGCAGATGCTGGGCGGAGTTGGCGGACAGTTGTTCGGAGCCGGGGCCTTTGAGCGGCTAATGGGTGGTGCCGGGACACCTAGCACACTCCCCCCAGGACGGATCGGGCAAATGCTATATGGCCCCGGATTTGGAACGCCTGCTGCGTTCAGTCAGCCGACCGTCGCGAACTTCGGGTTTACTCCCTACCAATTCGGAGACTGACTAATGCCCCTCTTCGGAATCCGCGTTCTCGCAGGAGAAGAAAGTGCTGGTGGTGCCGCCGCCGCTGCGTTCCAGCGTGGGGCGGGGCAGGCGTTTGGCATGGCCTCTGAGGCGGCCAAGCAGCGGGAGCAGCGCCGCCAGTTTGATGTCGGGCAGCCCTTGCGCGAGGCGCAGACTAGGCTCGCGGAGCAGCAGGCGGATTACTTCGGAAAGATCCAAGACGCTAATATCGCTCAGACTGAAGCTCGAACGGATGCGATCCTTTCAAACGTTGCGATAACCGAAGAGGCCGCAGCGCAAGACCTGATCGCAAGAAAGCTGGAAAACCAGTTTGGGGCAGAGACCTACGCTGATCGAGTTCGTGCCTTCCAAGCCGACGCAGACCTTAGCGAGGCTCAATCGTTTGGGGCTCAGGTTGAAGCTGAATCGCGCGCCCTTGCCTTGGAGCAGGCGAGTAGCGCCCTTGGCCGCATGGGCTGGGAGTCGCAGCAGCTTGGACTTATCGCGGCATCGCGTATGCAGCGGCTTCAGGCCGAGGAGGCCGAATACTTCGCCCCAATCGAGCGCGGCATTCGTGAGCAGGAGCTTGGTGTCCGGGCAGAGCAGCTTGCCCAAGAGGCTCTGAATTTGGAGACCGAGGATCAGTGGATGGAATGGCTGGGCTCTGACGGCGCTCCGATCATCTTGCAGCAGCTTGGCCCTGAGATGGCGGATGCGTTGCAGGGCATCCTTGACGAGGGCGGCGATCCCAAGGTTGTCGCCGGAATGATTCGGTCCGCTATCGGCAATCAAATCCTGCTGCGTCAAGCCAACCGGGTCGCTCAGTTCGACGATGTGTCTGCCGAGATGCGGGGTCTGACCCAGCATTCGCTGTTCGACCAGTCAGACATCAGCCCTGCTCTGCAAACCAAGTACGACGAGCAGGTCGCGGCGCAAGACTTCGCTGGCGCCGCTGTGACTGCCACTCGAATCAGCGCCAACATTCAGCGGCGCATTGGCCGACGCCAGAGCCACATGGAGGCTCTGTCGGAAATGACGCGAATTGCTGGCATAAGGACAGACAATAAAGACGAAAACCCGTTTGGATCGGACGGCACTGAAGCCGAAAAAGACATCCTGTCCTTCCAGAACCTCGATCCCCAAGGATTGACCGATTACGAGATTCGAAACCGGATCAGGGTTTTTGTCTCAAAGCACGGCACCGCCGATGAGAAGCGTCGGTATCGGATGCTGACCGGCGAGGACCCTGACAAAGTTGACCAGCCGCGTGGTCGCCAGCAGGGCGGAGGGCGTAAGTTCACGCTAGGCGGCGCATCGCCTAGGCCAGCCGCCGGTAACCAAACGTTAGTCACCGATGAAGATCAAGCCGCAGCGGATGAGGCGTTTGATAGTAAGCCTTGAAAATGGACACCCCTAGCGACACGCAGCGCACTGATCCGACTGCTGACCAGGGCACGCAAGACATCTGGTCATTGCGTGAGACTCGACGGGCATATCGTCGGGCAACCGAGGCTGGCGATCTCTACGAAGAAGAAGGCGGAATGCTTGGGCCTCTTGGGGGTGCCCTTTCCGCGCTTGGCGCTCAGGTCGAAACGGCGACGGGCATCTTCAGGGCTGGTGGCGTAGAGGCTTACCAACAGAAAGAGTTGGTGCCTCTCAAGCAGAGGATTGACAAAGCACCTAGCCTTGCCGACAAGGCCGCTGACCTCATCATGCAGGGCGTCCACCCGGACGCGATCTCAAAGTCTCTGCTGACCAAGCAGAACATGGAGGTTGATGCCCAGTTCGGGGCGATGGTCGATCAGCGTCTGTTTGATCGTGGGTACTCGCGCAAGTTCGGGGAAGATCCGAACTACACGATGTATTACCGCAATCAGCAGGACTTGATGGAGGAGTGGATCTCCAGCCTTCCAGAGATTGAGGCTTCGTGGGACGACGTGTTCAACATCAAGAACGTCCCGATCCTCGGAACGATTGCAGAGGTCCGCAACTCTCGGGACCTAGTCAAGCGCCTGAACCGCATCAACGCGGGGGAGGAGGAAGGCGATGACATTCAGGTCGTCGAGAAGTGGATCCTAGAGAGCTACAGCCCTAAAAGCCGTGGCAAGCAATGGGTCGAGGGACTGATGGGCACCTTGGCGTTTGCTGGCGACCTTGCCGTGACGGGTGGGGCCAGTGCCATTGGCAAGGGTGCCATCAAGATGATGACGCCCCAAGTCGTCAAATCCGCAGTGAACAAGGTTCTGCTTCGAAGCATGGAGCAGGGCATCCTGGGCAGCATCACTAAGAAGGCTGCGGCGTCAACAGTGCTTGGAGCCGCGATGCGCGGTGGCAAGGCTGTGGGCAAGGGAGTGGCTGCGTCTGCTGAGACGATGGCTGTGGAGCGTGGACTGTCAATGGGCATATCGGCCCCTGGCGATGGCGACATGACTCGCGGCATGGCGGAGCGTACTGAGCTTCAAGATCAGCTTGCTCAGGCTCTGGACCTGGGAGTCAACCCGGAGACGGGTCAGGTCGAATGGTCGATTGAGAACAATCCCAGTCTCAATGAGATCAGCATGGACTCCGAGGTCAAAACGTTCATTGAGTTGTTCAGTGAGCGGCTTGGCGGGATCGCAGGTCAAGTGCGACTTGGCCGTGGCGGCGTTGCGGCTCAGACGTGGCCTATGGCTCAACGCCTGTATCCCGGCCTGACGCGCGGCCAGTGGGGCAAGCGCATTGCGGATGCTACTCAGATTGGTGGCGCTGGCGGGCCCGTGGCAGACCTTGTCGCTGAGACGGCTGAAGAGTACGCCGTCCGTTTCATGGGTGCGACCTATGGGTCAATTACTGGCGACCCGAAGGACCGTCAGGTCAACTGGGACGAAGTAATCCCCAACGTGGACGACGCCGTGATGGAGCTTTCCATCATTGCTGTCCCGGTCCTTGGGTCTCGCGGCGTAAGTGCAGCGGGTCAGTTTATGTTTGAGAAGCCCCGGACTCGCCAGATGCGCGAGACTATGGAGCAAATCGACAAGGACATTGTCGCCGCTACGACAGAAAAGGATCCTGTCAAGCGCGAGCAAGCCCAAGAGCGCGTAGATGATTTGGTCGCCCGCACTAGGGTGGCGACTCCTGAGCAAGCTCAGGCTTGGGCCGAGCAGAACGGCGTAGAGATTATTGGTGGCGAACTCAGCCCGGCAATGGAGCGAGTAGCCACGCGCCTTAGCGAGACTGGCGTTCAGGTCGTCCCTGTCCGGCGTGGCGATCAAGCATGGAACGGAGCGTATGATCCCTCTGTGCCTGGAACGATCTTCCTTAGCGAAGATGTCGTTACCGAACTGGAAAGCAACCCCGCCAAAGCGGCCCAGATCCTACAGGCTGTTGGGTATCACGAAGCCCTGCATGATGCTGAGGTTGTGGTTGGGCCAGAGCTTTGGCAGGAGCTTGTGCAGGGCCTCAAAACGGCTGATCCCGAGCAGTGGGATGCCGCCAGCCAAGCCATGCAGGAGCGCCTCGGTGAAGACCGCGCTGCTGGGCTTGACCAAGCTGCGATAGAGTCGGAGACCCCGGCTCAAATGGTTGAGGAGAACCATGCCCTAATCCACGGCATTCGGACCAACCCTCAAATCCGTAACTCTGTAGAGCGCCTGCTTGGCGAGAACCGCTCTAGGTTTGACGCCATCGTTGATCGGCTGTTCGGATGGGTTACTCGCAGCCGTGACGCCAAAAAGGCTCAAGCCCTGACGCCGCGCCTACAGCGCGATATTGAGCGCGATACCACGACGAAGATAACCGTCGATGGGATGACCTCCGATCAGTGGGCTCGTATGCGGTCGGTGGACAAGATCGCCGCCCTGATGGACCGCGCGGTGATTACTCGTAACACCGTCGTGCAGAACGCCCTACTTGGCGCGCAGCAAGCCGCTGAGGCCCAAGTGCCTGAGGAGGCTGCGGTTGAGGTTGAGGCTGAAACTGTGGCACCGGCTGTGGCCGAGCCTGTGGTTGACGAAAATGTGTCGCCCGAGTTCCAAGAGTGGCTGGAGACGGCACAGGCGGGTGCGGCCCAGCTAGAAAGGGCTGATACGGAGCGTCAAGCCGAGATCGTTGAGCCTCAGGTTGCCGAGCCCGCGCCCACGCCCGTCGCGCCTGTTGAGACGCCTCAGCGGTACATCGAGGTAGACACGGACGCCCCAGCCGGAACGGAGGTTCAGGTCGGATCTCGCGTTCGCGTCCGTGGTGAGGACATGCGTGCCGTTGAGGTTGAGCGGCTGACCGGGCAAGGCCAACAGCGAAGAGCCAAGCTCGCTGATGGCCGTTCAGTGCCTGTCCGCAACCTTGTACCCCAGATCAAAACTCGTAAGCCGGGTGCTTATCTGGAGCCGGTCGAGCGAATGCCGATTCGCGTCGGCGCTGAGGTCCGTGTCCCTGCTGGGGTCCAGACTGAGGGTAAGCCTCGAAAGGTGAAGGGTCCGCTGACCGTTGAGCGCATTACCGGCCCTCTTGGGAAGCAGCGGGCCAAGTTGAGCGATGGCCGGATCGTCTCAGTGTCCGATCTTCGAGTCCGGCGCAAAGCTCCTGGCGATCACAAGCTAAGTCAGAGCCAGAAGAAGCAGGCCCAGTTGGCCCGCCTTGATGCGCTTAGGAGCCGTACACGGTTCTCGCCCTCTGACCTGTCGCCCGTTGAGGTCGTCTCAATCATTGAGGATACGACGGACCCGTTCCTCCGCATGTCTCCGCGAGCGGGCGTGCCTGTGCTGGACCGGTTTGATATGCCCGAGATGAGCCGTGCCGAGAAGATGCTTGGCGAGCGGTTCTTTGACCGGTTCCTCCGTATCGAGCAGTTTGAGGACTGGATCCGCAATTACGGCATTTCGCCAGAGGGCGATGCCAGCCCGCTATCGGTCATTCGCCGCTATCCAGGCCGGACCAAGCNGCACCTAGAGGATTCAGAGCGCCGGTACTTCCGCCCTATCAAGGACCTGCTGAAGAAGTACGGCATCGAGTACGACCTCGCCAGCGATTACCTCGCGTATCGCCACGTCGAGGAAGCCAACGAGGCGCTGGAGCTTCGCAGGAGGCAGGCAAGCGACCTTAGGGCCGAGGCCGATCAGCAGCAGGCCGACCTAGACGAGAAGCGTCAGGAGTATCGGGACGAGCAGCGGCGTCTGCGCGGGGAATTGCGTGGCGTCCCCATAACCTTGGCGCAAGCAGAAACCATTTCAGGCGAAATGGGCAGGGTTGACGTGGATCCTGCGGAGCGCCGTCAGATCGAACAAGAGATCGCGGACAAGCGCCAGCGGGCTGACGAGATCGACCCCGGCGAACAGGCTGTTGAGTGGAAGACCACGGAGGAGGCGCGGGCTTGGCTTGAGGATATCAGCCGCCGCGACGAGTACGAGGGTCTGGTCAAGATTGGAGAGATCGTTGACCGGATGAACGCGCAGACGCGCCAGTGGCAGGTGGACTCAGGGCTGATTAGCCGCGATCAGTACGAAGCATGGGAAGCCCAGTTTGATCACTACGTTCCCATGCGTAGCGCAGAGCATGAGTCAAGCTGGAACGAAGGTCGTGGAGGCGGCGGCTTCGACGTCAAGGGTGCTGAGACCCAGATGCGTAAAGGGCGCACGACTCGCCCGGATGCACTGAGCTTCAGCCTGCTTCAGCACCGCGCCACGATCAACCGAAGCGAGAAGAACCGGATCGGCCAGACATTCCTCCGGTTGATGGAGGCGGCCAACCAAGTCCTNGACGTGCGCGATGTGACCGTTGATNAGATGATCGCACGGACTGGNAAGGACGGGAGGAAGAACAAGGAGTATGACAAGCTCTTCTACCTGAANGTTGATGGCAAGCAAAAGGAGATCGCTATACGCGATGCCGACCTTGCGCGAGCGATCAAGAACCTAGACGCGCAGCAGTTGGGTCCGGTGATGAACTTCATCCGTCGCTGGACTCGCCGCAAGGCCAACCTCTTGACCACGTGGAACTTTGGCTTCTTCATCCCCAACGCGGTGAAGGATGCAATCCAAGCTCAGATGCTGGTAGGTGAGTTGCGCGATTCCGGGTACGAAGTGTCGCGCGCTGGACTTGCCAAGGACGCCTTCAAGTCCTTCAGGGCGGTGCTTGGTTACAAGTACGAGCGACCCGGCGATGAGTTGATGCTGGATATGTACCGCCGCTACCGCGAGGCTGGTGGGCTCATTGGCGTGGCCGCAGAGGCGACGATTGAGGCGGTAGAGTCTGACATGCGCCGTGAGTTTGAGAGCGGGACCTTGGCAACAAGGCTGCGTATAGCAAGCGATCACCTAGAGCGCATTGGTGACGCATTCGAGCAGGCCAACCGTCTGGCGGTGTTCAAGGCAATGGTTGAAGCCGGGGCGTCGGATGCGAAGGCGGCTGAGGTGGCGCGCGGCATCACCGTTGACTTCAACCGTGGTGGCACGTGGACCGCTGGCCTGAATAGCTGGAAGATGTTTAGCAACGCCAGCATCCAGGGCAACCTCCGCAACATCAGGGCTATCCAGGGGAGCAAGAAGGTCCGCAATATGCTGGCCCATATGTTCCTGTTTGGGTTTATCAACGACATGCTCAACGCGGCTTTGTCCGATGAGGATGAGGATGGCCGCCTGGAGTGGGACAACAAGAGCGCCTGGGATCGCAGCTTCAACCTGCACCTTCCGGGGACAGGCATGAAGATACCGATGCCTTACTTCTGGAACCTGACGATGGCTGGTGGGCAGTTCCTCGGTCAACTAGCTCGCGGGGTCATCTCTGCGGAAGAGGGGGCGGCCCTGTTGGGCGGCATTGCGGTAGACACTTTGATGCCTACGACCGTGCCCAGTTACGACGTGCAGGGTTTGGTTCAGGCTTTGGCTCCGAGCCTTGGGCAAGAGGTGGCCGATGTCGCGGTCAACCGTGACTACAAGGGCGACCGCATATATCACGAAGCGTTCGACTCCATCACGCCGGAGTCCACCTTGGGCCAAGAGGCAGCGTCTGCGCCTGTCGCTAAGTTCATCTTCGAGATGACCGGGGGCGATGCGGCTAAAGCGGAGCAGTCGCCCTGGACAATCGACATTCATCCTGAGGCCGCTGACTATGTGTTCGGTGGCCTACTGGGTGGCCTTGGGGACGGGCTGGTCAATATGTCCAAGACCGCCTCGCGGCTGTATCAGACCGGGTCCGTGCGTGGCCGGGACGTGTCTGTGCTGCGCCGCTTCAACAGTGCCCCTAACCCGTATGGCCCTGTCGGCAACTTCTACGAACACCGCGAAGCAATGAAGGCGGCTCGTAAGCAGTGGCGCGTAGCAGAGGAGGGTTACAATGCGGCCCGTGAGTCTGGCGACACCGACATGCAGTCGTATTGGAACAAGCGCGGCAAGACACTCAAAAACAAGTATTCGTTCGAGCTTCGGGATGACGCCTACAAGGAGTCGAACCGAGTCGAAAAGAAGCTGAAGGAACTCCGCGAAAAGCGAGACGCCCTGTCTTGGACGGACATGGTGGAGCGCGATGAGATCGAGAAAGAGATGTCTACAATCGCAGGCAACTTTGTGCGTAAGGCGGACGCGGCAAAGGCCAAGTCCGAAAAGCAGGGTGAACCCAAGTGACCGAACTAATCATGGATGCGATCAAGGACGTAGGGGTTCCCACGGTCTTGCTTGTTGGCCTGTGTGTAGTAATTTACAGGCTGGCCTTAAGGGCCATGCCTATGGCTGCACAACTGATTGACGCCCATGTTGGGTTCGTCCGCTCACAGGCGGACACGAACAAGCGACTTGAAGAGTTGCTTGAACACCTTGTGTCCCAAGTCCGGTCGCTTGATGAGCGGCTAGGACGCTTGGAACGCAGGCAGTAGGAGCGGGGAGCAGAGCCGTGGGGGGACGACCCTGCTCCCCTAGAGCTACCTACTCTCTCTGGCGAGGTTCACGCCCGCCAAGAGGGCGTCAATATAGCGAGCGAAGGACACCGGCCGCAAGTCATCTGCGGTGTGTCGGACTTCGCCGGTCTGGCGATCCTTGGCGATGAGGGTCCACCCTTCGGGGCCGCCAAGCTCCTGCCGTGCGATCCAGTCAATGCCGGGTGTGGCTTGCTGGAGTGACCCCAGCTTGGCCTTCATGGCCTTACGGTTCAGCCCTCGCTTCATCACACTTCGATGTCGCTGAAGAACTCGTCGGCAGTCGCGTCGGTCTCGGTAGCGGCTTCGGCGTATTGAGCCTCAACGGGCTCCGCAGCGGCTTCCGTTGCCTTGGGCATCTCGAAGGCCGGTTCGGGCTCAGGGGCGCTGAGGGCGGCGCTCACGGCGTCTACGACCCCTGCGCTGCGGACAACGGCTTGGGCCTCGATCACGCGCTCTGCCTCGTCGGGCTCGTAGATGCCGCCGAACGAGAAGGCGGTACGGATAGCCTGGATCACTGCCCGGTGGCGGAGCATCCGGTGGGGGTTGGTCTTCCAGGGGTCCGTGGTGCGTCGGTTCTCCGCGTAATACTCGGTGATGACGATGGGGTGGTTGCGGTCCTTGCGGTAGATGGTGCAGGTACAGGAGACCGGGGTGCCGTTCTCGTCGTCCTTGAACACGATGTCCATGCCATCGAACATCGGGTGACTGTTCGCCATCTTGAGCCATCCATCGACTCCGACCACGGGGACAATGCCGCCGCCCTTACCGGGGAACGCATAGATTTCCTTGGTGAAGGGGTTCAGGTCGTACTGGTTAGCAACGATCAGCAGGGACTGGACCTGCTCCGGTGTGGCGGACTTCTTCGACGGGAAGATGGTGTCGGCCAGGGTGTCGTACAGGTTCTTGGCGGCGAGTCCGTACTTGGACGCCACAGTCGCCAGGATGCTGGCGGGTTGCTGGGTAGCTAGTTGCTTGTCACTCATCGGTGGTAGCTTTCAGGGCCCATGCGGGCAGTTCAAGGAGGCTGGGTTCAGCCGGGTAGCCGGGAAACTCGCCCGACGCGATTGCTTGGTGAAGCTCGCCAAAGGCGTGCTGGTACTTCTCGCGGCCTACTTCGAGCGTGGCGTTGCCCACAATGGACACGCGCATGTCAACGGGAGGCGTGGTGCGGATCCACAGGATAGCGAACCCAGAGGGGGGTTGTCCCTCTACCAGACCTACGGTGTCGAGGTAGTACGCGGCCTGCATGTGGTAGTTCATGTCATGCAGGGTCTTCTGGATGTGGCGGTCATCTAGGCTCCAGGTGGTCTTGAGGTCGATGAGTAACCGCTGCCCGTTGAGGTCCCCGATCCAGTCGGCGCGAGCTTTACGCATGCGCTCATGCACGGGGTCGGGCGCGAAGTAGGACACCTCGGACTCCCCGTGCTTGATGACGCTGTGGAGGCGGTCATGCTCGCGCAGGTAATCGAGCGTGTCGTTGACCACGCCCTGGGACTTCTTGCTCAGGATGGTCTTGTGTCCGTTGAGGGCTTTGTATTCCTCGTAGGCTTTACCGGCCTTGCGCCCGTCGTAGGCGCAGAAGCGCGATGCGTACTCGTCGGGCTCAAGCACGGCGCAGTGGATGGCACTGCCAAGCTGCATGGCCTCGGTGGGGGCAGAGTCTCGGTTGTCCTTCCAGTGCCGCCACTCGCGGGGCGTCATGGACACCCACTGCTTGAGGTCGGTGCTGGAGATGCCGGGGGCTGCGAAGTAGTCGGGAGACGGCATGCCCGCTACGCGGCGGGGCTCGCTCACCGCTCCCTCCAGATCAGCCAGCACACGCCGAAGATGATCCCGGTGTAGAAGGCAAGGGAGATGGCGCAGCAGCCGTAGAAGGCCGGATTGACTGCGGGGCACTCCACGTCGTCAGGTTCTTGGTGGCTCATGGCTGCGAACCTACAAACGGCCCGACGCCGCTCGCAAGGGCGAATCCTTGCAATCCCCCCCCGGCGATGCCTACCTTGCCGCGCATGGACAACATCTACACTCTCGATGAGGTGTGTGAGCGGTATCGCATCACGCGCCCTACTTGGAACAAGATGACTCGTAAGAACCCGGTTCCCTCATTCGTTGTGGGGAATCGCATTTGGATCCGTGAGGAGGATCTCATTGCCTGGGAAAAATCCAATGCCACGACGGCGAACAAGCCCCGAAGAGGAGGTCGTCGTCCGAATAGCCCCGTCGGGAAGCCGAAAGAAGGTGGTGATCTACGTCAAGGGGCAGGCGAAGTACAGCTACCCGAGTGACGATGTCGAGGCGTGGGCCATGCGGATCGCGGTCTGCTTGGACGTGGACAACTTGGAGGAGGTGTTTTGGATGCTGAGAAGCCTGCACCGCTGGGGGAAGGAAGACTGATTGCAGAGGAGAGCTACCTATGAGTAACAAGAATCCGGCATACTTCGCGTTCTGGGCAGACCGCTGGCTTGGTGGGACAAGCGGGTGGAGTGCCGAAGAGAAGGGCTGCTACATCAGCCTGCTGGTCCACCAGTTTGTCCACGGGGTCATTCCCTCGGACATGCGGCGGCTGGCCCGGATCGCGGGCTGTCCCACAGAACAGGCTTTTGGGATGGCCTGGGAGTCTGTTCTGCGGGACAAGTTCGAGCCAGTGGATGGCGGGTACGCCAACCCCCGGATGGCTGAGGAGCGAGAACGGTCGGTCAAGCACAACCGGCAGCGACGGGAGGCTGGCCGCAAGTCAGCGGCCGCTCGAACGGCCGTTGCAGCGGTCGTTCCAACGGCCGTTCAGACGACCGATGGGTCGGGTGCTGCAACAACCCAGACCCAGACCCATACCCATAACCATACACCAGAACCTAAGAAGCGCGCGCGGGCGCGCGAGGTCTGCGTGGAGGATCTGACGAGCGACCCGCTGGTGATCTCCGCAGCCTCCGAGTGGATGCGCTACCGCCGGGAAGCCAAGCTCCGTCCGTGGACGCTGACGACGTGGAGGCAGAAGCTGGCGAAGGCCGAGCAGGACCCCCAGGCGTTCAGAGACTCTGTTCGGTACAGCATCGAACAGGGCTACCAAGGACTGTATGCTGAACGTAAGGACCGTGGCCGTCCCGGCAGCGGGCTGACCAAGGGCCAAGAGGCGCTAAAGGAGTTCTTCGATGACGCAACCTCCTGAGCGGATCACCCGCCGTGAGATGGCGCAACTCTTGGCTCCGCTCACCGTCCTGCCGGGAGGCGACCGCCTGAACAAGCCAGCCATCGAGGCGTACTACCTCGCGTTCAGGAGCTTCTACCCGTTCGAGATGCAGGAGGCCCTACGCCAGTGCTTCTTGGAGTGCAGTTGGTTCCCTACGCCCAAGGACATCCAGACGAGGCTGATGTCCCACAGGCGAAATCTGGGAACAAATGCCTTGGAAAAGCTGGAGCAACAGCATCGGGATCTGCTCCAATTGGAAGCCGGTGAAAGCCGTGGAGAACTACCTGCTCAACTTCGAGGTCAAGACGAAGCCCCTGCCTCAGCCGAGGCCGAGGTTCGCCACCGTCGCAGGGCACCCTAGGGTGTACACGCCTAACAACGTGATGGGCAGGAGCTTCAATCTTTACAAGAAGGAGATTGTCGCAGCAGCAGTCAAGGCCGGGGCAGAGGCAGTGGTAGTGCCGCTGGAGGCACAGATCCGGTGCCGCATGACTCCGCCCCGGTCTCTTCTCCGCAAGGACGGGACGCTGAAGGCGTCTGCGCGCACATACCCAATCGCACAACGGGATGGCGACGGAGACAACTTCCTCAAGGCGATCTTGGACTCGCTGCTGGGCATCGCATTCAAGGATGACTCACAGTTCGTCGGTCTTTCGGTAACGAAAGAATGGGCACTTGATTCCGAGGAGGGGATCCATGTCACAATCAGAGAAGTTGGACTGGCGTGATGTTCGCGCCGATAAGGAGTGCCTGATCTGCCGCGAGTACGGAGAGGGCACTCCTCAGTACGGGGCATTGGTTGACTACCTAGACACGCCTCGCCAGGACCGCCACGGCGTTCGCTGGCACACTTTCGTCACCCTGTTCCTGCGCGACAAGCTCAAGTCAAAAGGCGCTGCCAGCACTTGGGCTCGCCATGTTGACCTGTGCCTTGACCGCAGAGCAGACAGGTGAAGAAGCAGGACTTCCAGGAGATGGCTGAGGTCGAGCGTCTTCGGCGCGAGCTAGACCGGGCCAACAAGGCCGTCCATGAGATGGCTGGCCTGCACGATGTGGTGCGGGATGTGATCCTGTCGGCATTGAGGGATGTGCAGCCGCCCGCAGTGCCCAAACTGCCGCCAGTGTCCAAGAAGAAGCGCAAGGAGATCGCGGTCATTCACTTGAGTGACTGGCAGATCGGCGCGCTTACGGACAGTTACGACCTGACGGTGGCCCGAGAGATGATCTTGGGCCAGTTGCTGGATGTTGTGACCAAGCTGATCCGTGAGAGGCAGATGGTCTGCGATGTCAGTGAGTGCGTGGTCCTGCTGGGCGGCGACATGGTGGACGGATCCGCTCTGCGCCCGACTCAGGCGTGGGAGGTCGAGTCCACGGTGTACACCCAAGCGGTCCATGACTGCCCACGGCTGATGGCGGACTTCGTGCTTGGCGTCACGGGGATGTTCCGCAAGGTCCGCGTTGAGTGCGTGCGCGGCAATCATGGCCGCAACGGCGCGATGAAGGGGAACTGGAACCCGGCATCAGTCAACTGGGACTCCGTTGCATACGAGACGGCCAAGCACATGGTGAAGCCAGAGCAGCTTGATGGCCGGATCACTTGGCACAACGAGGTGGAGACCTTCTACCGCATGGTCCCTGTTGGCAAGCACAGCATCTTCTTGACGCATGGCGATGTGTTCCGGGGAAGCGGGGGGTTCGCAGGGATCCCGGTCTACAGCATCGTGAAGAAGATGGCCCGCTGGGTAGACAGCATCCCGGACCCCTGGGCCGTGCTTATGATGGGTCACTACCACAACCCCACCTCGCTGACTGTCGGAAGCAGAACCTGCTACATCAACGGCACGACCAAGCGTGGCGGTGAGTGGGAACTGGAGGAGCTTGCCATGTCTACGCGGCCAGCGCAGCGCCTCCAGTTCTGGGATGAGAACCACGGCGTCAAGAGCGACCATGTGATCTGGCTGTAATGGGAATCGACTACACACCTAGTTTGATGACGAAGCTCTCGGAGTTCTTCGAGGGCAAGGTCGAGGACGGCGTTGACTACGGGCGTGGCCCCAAGTACGTGCCCCACCTGTACTGGACCAAGAATGGCGACCTAGCCCGACAGACTCTGAGGGCTTGGCTCCAGCGTGGCTGGGTGATGGATGTCCGCAGCAATGAAGACGATGGCCCGTTGGGCACCATTTACCTGACAGATGATGGCCGACAGATTGTGGAGGCGTTTGCGACCTGACCATGAAGCGCAGCGCGAAGGTCAGTTTGGTCCGGTGGCGCGAAGCCGTTGAGGCACTTCGGACCCTCTGCCCCGTGCGCCGCTACGAGGTCACAATACGCCGCTGCAAGATCCCGGCAGATGATGACGGCGACTGCCGCCAGATCGGGAAGCACAAGCTCATGGTCAGGGTCAACAAGGATTTGAACGAGCCGGTCGCCCTAGAGGTGCTGGCCCATGAGTACGCCCACGCCCTGTCGTGGGACATAGAGCATGAGCGGAGTGTGTCGCACTCTTCGTTCTGGGGCGTGGCTTACGCAGAGTGCTACCGCGCCGTCTTCAACCCTAAGGAGTAACCATGAAACGCTACGTCATCGCCTTTGCCATCGCCCTGCCCCTTGCTGGGTGCGGGATGCTGGAGTCCCTTTCTGAGTCCGCCATGACCGTGGAGGAGCAGGCTCAACTGGATGAGTACCAGGAGCAGATCGCTGTCCTGGAGCAGAAGATCCGCCAAGTCGAGCAGGAGGCCCAAGCCACCTTTGACACTGCCGTGGACGAGGTCGGACGGGGCGAGACTTCCCTGCTGGCCCAGCGCCTCGGCAGCCTGCTGGAGCTTCAGGAGGACCACGAAGCCCTGGTCGCCAAATACACCGAGGCGGTGTCCGAGGAGCGCGAGCTTCTGGATGGTGCCCTCAAGCAGCAGGTTTCCGGGGTCCTGACCCTGGCGGCCCCCTTCATCCCCGCCCCGATCCAGCCCCTGATCCCGTTCGCCTCAACCCTGCTGGTCTTCGCCGTGTCCTCCAGGGCCCGTAAGCACGCCGGTAAGGCGATTGCGGCGCTCGCCAAGGGGAACCTCGCGGAGATGGCTGCGGCGCTCCTGAAGGCGTCTGGGGCCGCTCACAGCAGCCCTGCCACGAAGCAAGTGGCTGAGGCGGAAGCCAAGGGAGAAGAGGTGACGGTTCAGGTCTCCTGATTCCGCTATAATCATCTTGCCGGGGGGGGCAACCCTCTTACTGACATGGGGTCGTTAGGAGCGATTCGACTGTCCCCCTCGGCTACCAACTAGGAGAACAAAGATGCCCGGAAAGATGGCGAAAGAGTACGGCGGCGGCTTCGAGAAGTTTGCCAAGAAGAAGGCCAAGAAGAAGGCGGTCAAGAAGGCCGCTAAGAAGGCCATGAAGAAGGGCCGCTGAGGCCAAGCACAGGAGGTGAGCTATGAGTTTGGCCCCTAGTCTGCAAGTGGACTTCGACGGGGAGGGGTTGAGCGACACTCTTCTGACCGTTACGGATTCAGAGGGGGTGGCTCACCTCCACAAGATCAAGCCGGGGAGCGAGATCGTCTTCGATCTGAAGTTCTCTGGCGTGGACATCACGCCCGCTAAGTACGAGATGCGGGTGGAGTTCCGCGACACCAACAACCAGGGTGCGCTGCTCATGGTCGGGAACTTCCCGGCCCAGGCTGGAGATGATCTCGTCATCACCAAGAACCCTACCTCGTCGGATACGGAGCGCATCCGCCTGACGGCTCCCGCAACGGCAACTGCCGCTTTGGACAATCGCAGCGGCGCATGGGGTCTGGCGATTGCCGACACCACTGCCGACTGGCAGGACACTTGGGTCCGAGGCATCTGGCAGACGGAGCCGCGCCCCGTCAAAGGTCTCATTGACCTGAGCTAATGGCCCTCAACCAGATCCTCGACAGGTCGGCCTCCACTGTTGTGGTGTCCGGCGATACTGGCGCATTGGCGAATGGCCGTGATGTGGTCACGATCACGGTCACAGCCATCGACACGTCGGGAGATCCGATCCCCAACGCGGAGGTCTTCATTGAGGAGACGAGCGGCAATCACTTCCTGAGCGACAGTGAGATGCCGCAGGACCCTGGCGGCGATGGCCGTCTGCGTGGTCCTGACCCGGTTGAGACTGATGCCAACGGCGTCGGCGCAGTGACGCTCACATCGTTCCATGAAGGCACGCTGACCTTCGATGTGTTCGTCGGCGCTCCTCAGGGTGGCACTGGTGGCGCTTCTGGCGCAGCCGTGTTCAACGGCAACAACGTTGATGATGGCGGCGTCTATACCCAGAAGACTCTGGCCGCTGATGTCGGCGCGTCAGGTGGGTACACCACGACGTACAACACCGACCAGACGATTGACGCTGCATGGCTTGTTGCCAACAACGGGGGCAGCACCTCGATCCAGAATACTCGCTTCCAGAACTGCACGGTCACAGTCACGACCGAGGTGCAGTTCAACAACTGCCTGTTCGAGGGCGGCTCGAATGACTACGCACTGGTGGTCAATCTGGACAGCGTGGCCCTGACGGGCAGCCTGCCGACGAACTACCTGCTACAGGACTGCACGATTACGGGCGGGGCTGAGGCCGGGCTGACTGGCTACCGCATCCACATGATCGACTGCTTGATCGAGGAATGTGGCAAGCACGGGATCAAGCTGACCAAGCGCAGCGGCACAGGCAACGAGCCCGTTCAGATCGTCCGAAGCGTGGTCCGTAAGGTCGGTGACGGCGGATCGAGCGTGCAACCCCAGGGCTACGGCGTCTACGCGGTGGACGCGCGCTATGTGACCCTGCGTGGCATGAGCGTTGAGTGTCCTTACCACACGACAGGCGGTGCCATCGCGGGCTACTACCCGGAGGGTGCCGTGTATGTCGGGGCCGACACGGAGCCGATCAGTCACTTCTTCTTCTACACGTCTTGGATTGACGGCGGCGTCAAGCTCGATGACGCGGGCCTCGGCATCGGCCCTGAGGGCCAGATGTTCTCGCCCAATATGTACGGGCGGAACTACAACCCGGCGGTGCCCCTGTTCGATACCACGGATGTGCCATCCCTTTGGACGAAGGGCCAGATGTGGATGGACACTGGCGCACTGATCTCCAACGAGGAGGCCGGTGGCAACATCCGCACCTTCACCGGCAAGAAGTACAACAACCTGTGGGCGAGTGGTGCTGCGCTAGATACGCAAGCCACGTTCACGCTGGACCCCGCCTATTCACTGGTCACGCTTGATGCGTTCGATCAGTTCGGGCCGTTCACGACGAACCTGCTGGACTTCCCGCCGCGCAACAACAAGTTCGACCAGTGGACCCCGGCAACGATCAACAGCAGCCCAGTCCCCACGGTCCTAGCGGAGACGCCTTTGCCGTTCCCGCAGACGGGGACCGCTGACCGGATCAGCTACAACAACAGCGCCGCGTTTGCTGACGGTGCGCTGGTCCGGTCTAAGGAGGTGGGCATCAACGCCGGAGACACGGTCCCTTATGAGGTGACTGTGGCTGCTGCCAACGGCGACGGCTTCAAGACGCTGATGGCGCTGAAGGATGACTCGGACCAGATCACCGAGCAGGCGACCGTGGTGTTCTCGAATGTGTTCGCGGAGGATCACGCAGTCTCACTTGCAAGGCTGTACCCGAATCTCGG
>JGI10211J34971_10001951_pt1 | contig 16981 bp, 15 predicted proteins | sample Etolagsediment_FD_34971 | JGI IMG/M metagenome (IMG submission 34971) | reverse complement strand
GAGTTTCCCCATAGTCTCGGCCACCAGCCGGCTCGCCAGCCCCAACCCGCGGTAGCGCGGCTCGATGATGACCCTGCTTATACAGCGGATGTGTTTATTCACCATCTGAAGTTGCAAACGCCTGTCCCCAAAGCCCGCGAACAATCCTCCGGTCGCCGCATTGCGAAGCTCCAGATTCGCCACCGGCATCGTATAGACGATAACACCGACGCACCCCGCCGACCGCGTGCGAACAGGGCGCATATCTTTGATAGCGTAAATCACCACATGTGGACCAAGCCGGCTTTCGCGGTAGTGAAACCGCGCAAGCTGACGGTATTCATCCGGACCTGCCCTTACGACCTCAAGATACCTCGTGATTGTGCATTGCTGGCTATTCACGTCCGATATTTAAAAAAAGTTAAAACTTTTTACTCAATATGCTTCCTTTTTAGGCCGATTATTTAAGCATCGTTCCATGTGTATATCTAAGACGAAGAGAGACTAAAGACACAGGATAGCATTATGTCGGAAATATCAAATATCATGACCACCGAGGTAGTCACTGTAACACCTGATACCTCTATATTCGACGCCATCGAAACATTGGTGGCAAACAACTTTACCGGCCTTCCCGTTGTGGATTCCCAAAACCAGCCGATCGGTGTCGTCACCGAAAAAGACTTATTGAGGTTCATATTCAAGCTTGAGAAGCATCCTTCCAAAACGAAAAACATAAAAACCGTCAAAGATGTAATGACAAGGTACGTTGCATCTTTTAACGTTCATGAACCGCTCGGCAGCCTTTACAAATGCCTTATGAATGGCAGATTCAGAAGGGTTCCGATACTGTCGGATGGTAAGGTCATTGGCCTCGTCAGCAGGTCGGACCTGATTACGTACATGCTGTCAAAATACAAAGCCGGCGTCGGCGCTAGCGAATAATCTTTCGGCAAAAATAACAAACAAGCTCATGAAGGAGAGCATGATGACAGAGATTAACGGTATTATGCAAACCAATGTCATAACGGTTGAACGCAAAACCCCAATCCTCGATGCCATAAACACCCTCCTTAAACACAACTTTACAGGCCTGCCCGTCGTTGACAAAAAGGGGCATGTAGTAGGCATCATCACTGAAAAAGATGTCCTCGCACTGGCCATGAGCATACACGATAAGACATACGAGTCCAACACAGCCACCGCCCGCGTCGAAGACTTCATGACGCCCGATGTCGTTACCGTTGAGGTAACTGAAACACTCAAGCAGGTTTGCAGCAACCTTATGAAGCACCCTTTCCGAAGGATTCCTATCGTGTCAAAAGGCAAGCTTGTCGGTCTTGTCAGCAGAAAAGACATCATCGCGTACATAATGAATCTAAATGGTGGATGATTTTTCCCCGTCCCCAGCGCCTCCCATCGTCATCTTGAGCGCCCGATTGTCATTTCGAGCGCAGCCGAGAGGTTCATTCAACAATCCGCCGAAGGCGGACCACTTCGACGTTCGATGTTGGATGTTCCGCCGTTAGGCGTCCTGTGGAGCTGTTCGGCGTTCCTCACTGTCATTCTCCCCCTATGTGTTCATGGTCCTTCAGATGCTCCATGCAATAACAGGCAACCGGCCGGCATTGCCCGCAATAACGGAACTCAAGCTTCCGATCGGTCTTTTCCGTTGCTCCGCAGATAACACAGCGATGCAAAGGTTCATCCCGCCTGGAATACTCCTTTGCTTGCCGGACCATGTGCCGCCTGCCATACTTGACCTTGCGGATGATATCCTTCCCAAAAAACAAAAGGAAGTTGAGTATTGAGGCCAGTACCAAAAGCCGCCCGCTCCAGCCCCCAAAGACAAAGGACAGAAAATAACCGATCCAGGTCACCAGCGCCAGCCACTTGATACGTATCGGAAGAATGAAGAACAAATAAAGCACAAAGTCAGGATAAAGAAAGGCAAATGCCAGAAATACCGACCCACCTATGAAGGCATTTGTGGCGGCAAGACCGGGCGTGAAGAAGGACATGGCGATAGTAGTCAGATAAGCGATAAGCAGGTAGATATTATAACGAAATACACCCCAGTGTTTTTCTAGGGCTGTGCCCATCAGGTAGAATAGATACCAGGCAAAGATTACAAAAATCGGCTCCGTCACGGGCGGAATCAGCACAAACGTAATTAGCCGCCATACCTCACCCTGCAGCACTATGCCCGGTATCAGCAGCATCTGTTCAAACTCGATTACACCGGCCATAACAAGGCCGTAGAATACAACCTGGCCTACGACAATATAGAGGGTCAGTTGTGGTATCGCAAAACGCCTGAACCTTCTCTCCAGCTTGTCCAATAGACTCATATGTTCCTCTCGCTTATGCAGGCAATTGACGATATCATTTTATCCTCATTCTTGACTCATCATAAACAGTGACCCATTTTGGGTCAATTCTTAATCACCTCCTAAACCAAACGCCTAGCGAGTTATGTAGAGCGCGACGTTTCGAACCATTTGTTGTTATTGCGACCAGCGCAGCCGAGAAAACTGCTGAATTTGTCATTCTTGGCCGAAGAAAGTTTATCCTGAGCTTGTCGAAGGAAAGAATCTCAACTCCAATATAATCTAAAATATAAAATCTAAAATTGTCACATCCACTCTACAGGATCCAGCTTGTAATAACTCTTAAACTCCTCGTAAAGCTTCGGATGTTTCTTCTTCATCTGTTTCGGTTTCTCAAAAAACGCCTCCGTACCCACCGCGAAAAATTCCGCCGGATTTGTCGCCCCGTACCTCCGCACCACGCTCTTTCGTCTTTTCCTCGCCTTACCCTGAAGCGCCTCGTATTCGGCGCTCAACACCTTCGCCCATGTCGCATAGCTGCTTCTGTTCTCAAGGATCGGCGCCCCGTCGGCTGCCCCATCCTCCTGGTCCAACTGGTGTGAAAACTCATGAAACACCACATTGCGTCCGTCATAAATATTATTCGCCCCGCCCGTAACGCTGTTCCACGCAAGCACCACCGGCCCGTTCTGCCACGATTCACCCAATCTCGATTGAGCACCCGTCAAACCATCACCGGCCGGTTGCCTCGCCACATAAGTAGCCGGATAAACACAGATAGTACGCAGCTTCGGAAAAAATTTCGTCTTCCTGTTCAAAAGCAGCATACACGCCTGCGCGGCGATAGTCACCCTCACCTCATCCGTTATTTCCTGCCCCCCGCACCCTTCAAATCTTTTCTCCGCCAAAAAAACATTCACCAGCCCCCCAAGCTGAAGCTTCAATTCCTCCGGCAAACGCCCGTATAGAGGAATATTCTTTTCAATGATTTTTTCCCATTCATCTTTAATCGGCTCGTCCAACAATCGCCTTCGCCGCACATTACGCCTCCTGCGACGCCAGAAAATCACCCCCAACAAAAGCACCACCCCGACAACAATCGCTTTAACCGCAATCATAATACTGCCAAAATAACCTTGTTCTTATACGTGTACAACTTCTTTTTATATAACCACTTCATCATTCGACATTGAGTTTACCCTGAGCGAAGCGCCGCGCAGCCGAAGGGATGTTCATTTTTGTTGCCACCATCTCAACCGTGTCAGTATATTCTCAGAAAAGGCGCTGGGCGTCCCCGTCGGTTGCGCTTACCCCGAATTCCTGCTTCCCACCGTCATTTCACCTGATGTTACACGAAGCGACCACCACCGTCATTCTATCTGCCGCCTCCTGTCTTTATAGATTACTTCCGTCTTGCCGCTAAGATGTTTTATCACCACCACGTCCGGCTGCAAATCGCACAACAGGTCGTCGTGGCTGCTCGCAAGCACAAACGTTATTCCGTTTTGCCTCGCGACCTTCGCAATATTATGCGAAATCACCGCCGCTGTTATCCGGTCCAGGCCTGAGCAGAACTCATCGGCGAAGATAATCTTTTTGCCGCTCGCAAGAGCCTTGGCCAAGCGATAGCGGTACTTCTCGCCGTCGCTTAGCTTCGTCGGCTCATTCAGAACACAGAATACATCCCCTAACCCGGCCCTGCTCAGTATCCGCAGCGACTCAAAGAAATCGCCCTCGATGCAGTCGATGAGCGTCTTGCCATCCTCAAGCTCGATATCACAGAGTCTCAGCCTTTCGTTAGCCGGAGAAAGGTTGTAAAGCTCTCTTAAAAATATGCTTTTGCCTCCGCCTGATGCACCGGTGATATAACAGATGTCCCCTGCCTCTAATTTGATTTTGCACTTGTGACAAATCACGTTTGACTTGAGCCTGTCCAGGTCCAGCCCGAACATCTTCATTACCTCCCTCACCTTGGCCGTCACCTTTGGCTTCCAGCCGAATCTCTTTTCAACACTGTAAGTTTGCATCATCCCACCATTGACTAAATACTAACGACTATTCACTCACTCACCGACTTTATCTTCTTCAGCGCTTTGCGTACCTGGTAAACGGCAACCTCTCTTTTTAGCGCGGTCTTCTTTTGCGACAGCCCTTCCAGAAAATAGTCCCTTGCGATGGCCAGTTCCAGCGAGTCCAACTGATCCCGCTTGCGAAGGCACATAATGTATTCGCCGTCTAACAATCTGCGGATGAGCTTATGTACCCTTCTTGCGATTGTCCCCTCACTTACGCCTGCTAACCGGGCCATCTGTCTGAACGTGCTGCCGTTTTTCAGGTACATCTCCATCAGTGCTTTGTCCTTGCCGGCCAGAATCTGCGTTCTCGCCCACAGAAGCTCTATCCGGTCGGCGTAAACGTCCCTCGCTGAAAGCCTGCCACCTTCATTAGCCGCAATCCTCTCAAAATCAACTTGAACCCTTTTCACCGTCTTTCCCTTTATACTGCGGTTAATATTCCCTTCAGACTACTGAAAGAATAATTACCCGTGGTTTTTACCCGCGGTTTTCTCTCTTCCACTTGCCTACTCACCGCTATCTGTCCTTCGTCCTCTGTCTTCTGTCCTCTGCCATTTGTTCTTCCACCATTGCCCACCCCCTAACCTCGCCAGAGATTTGTTATATATCTACCATACTTCAGCATATTTTAACAGTATTCAGAATAAAGGCAAGAACTTTTTTCGATTTTGTTAAAATTTTTTCCAATTTTATGGAAAATACCTCCCGGCAAGCATAAAACTACCTATACAAATAGCCTCAGCGGAAACAAACAGAGAATTCCCTCTTATCAAAAGCTAAAGCCATAAAAAGGGCGGTAAATGTCTCCAAAGATGCTCACACACCATTGCGTCGAAACCGGATTCCCGATGGATGGCTGCTGATTGATTTGACAACGGTATTGCAAAATTTGCCCCGAAGGGTACAATATTGTGCCACTTCAATCACAAAGATATAATATCATGAAGATGGAAACTAAAACATGCACCAAGTGTGGACAGGAAAAAACTTTGAGCGAATTTGGCAAAAATAGGAGCCAAAAGGATGGTTTCTCTTACTGGTGCCTTCCCTCATCCGTCAGAAAGTGCGCTGGCGTGCAAAGAAAACCGATCAAAAACCTCAAATCCTGACCAATCCCAACTCCCGGCGGCCTAATTTCTCCTTTTTGTCTGCGTGCCGCTTGTATCAATAAATCCTTTGACGATAAACGATATCATCCCATAAACCGCCCAGGCTGTTGCAAAACACATAACCCACAAAATCAGGAAATCCAGAACAGCGCTCATTGTCTTGTCAAGATGAGTACCAAATGTATACAGTCCCCTGGCCGAGGCAAGGTAGTCGCCCAAAGTGTAGCCGTCTGGAATTATCGTAACAATAAACAATGCAGGCCCAACCAACACAGAAACGACAAGAGCGAGTCGTCTGAAACCTCCGCGTAAATTTATCATTCTTGTTTTTCTTTTTCTTTTACTTTCCTTCGCCCCTGTGCCACTCTTTGTTTTTGTGTCCGGCTCCGTCTTTGTCTCACTGCGCAAATCGTGCTCAGTTGTTATCCCACCCGTGTCTTCCTCAGTCGCAGGAGCCTTCGCCGGTGCCTCAACCGGCTTTTTGCATTTGTGGCAGCTAACCGTTTCGCCGGCAAGTTCGTCCCGAATATAAAATTCGTTTCCGCAATGCGGACAACTCGTTACCATTTTTCTCCTTTGCAACAAAAATCACGCGATATACTTCTCAGGCGGACAGACCCTTGCCTTTATATTCTTCACCCAGCCCGGCTGATTGCTCTGTTGAATCTTCGCACGCCTGTTTCTGAATGCCCGGCAACCGCAACCGGTAAATCGAACCGCCAAAGCACGTACCCGTCGGCCGCGACTACTTGTTCTGCGTCGTCCTTGCCGCTAATTCCTTCATCGCCTCGCACTGGGCATCCCTGCTGTAAAACCCATCCTTATTCATCGCGTAAACCTTAAGCGCGTTGCTATCCACGGCGTGAAGCTGCTCAGTCCGGATCAGCTCATTGAAATTCAGCTTCCGCATCGCCACATCGAGCTCATCATCGCTGTCCGTGTTCTCAACAACACTCAGCAGAAAATCCAGCCCCAACAGCTCCATCCCGCTTTGCAGGTCTTTGCCTCTTCTCCGGGCGGATTCGCTTCGCAGCTTCTCAGTTCTTCTCGACCGTCTGCTGTGGCCCGTCCTTTCATCTACAGCTGACCCTTCGCTTGCTCCTGCCCCTGAGTTCGAATAATGTCCATCTGTCTTTTGTGTCTCGACAACCGTATCTGTTTGCATCTCATCCATCTTATCAATCCTTTCCGCTTCTCTTAAATCGGCCGGCCTCGACTTGACCGTCGAAGCATCGGCCACACGTTGTTGTGGTTCTGTAATTCCTCTATCCAGCCCTCCCGCGCCTACCCCTTGTTGCGGCTCCGTTATTTTGACACCTCGTGGCCCCGGCGCCGCTTCTTCTGTCTGTTGCTGGTGAGCCGACTTGCGCTGCGAAGCCACACGAGCCACTTTGGGCTTGCCAATTTTACGCCAGTCACTGTTTTCCAATATTGCCTTTTTCATTTTACTGTTCCTCAAAGCAACAATCCGTCGTTTACCGGAACAATCTGAACCATCGGCCAAACATACCGTACCTGAAATTATCGACCTGCCGCCGCTCTTATCTTGAATCAAATAAATCCCTCCAAATGCCCTTAACAGCTCCCTTGGCTCATCCAGTCCGATAACAACTTGCGATTCGTTTTGAAGACTTGCCTAACATCTGCTGATGCACTTTTTCAAAAAAAATGTGAACCGCCCCCAAATATGCCCTCCGCCCAGCTCAATATTAATCATACAAATTCGGCTGATAGAGCCGCCGAAGAATTTCCTCCAGCTTGCCGCCTTCCTCCCTCGTACCGCCCTGGCCCATCGTTGCTTTGACACCGTCGGCCCAGACCTTCTCAGCCGCCAGAACACTATCTAATAGCGCCTCCCCGCTGCGGTACACACCCGCCTCCGCGGGAGCCGGCTCGCTGTAGTCGTAAATGTACGGCCACCGGTCTCCATACATATTATCGGAATTTGACTGACAGCCAACCAGCACCACAACCATCATGGTTAACACCGCTGATAACAGTATCCTCTTCATTTTCAACCTTCGAAAGTTACTTTCGCTCGCCTGCTTCCTTCACACCGCACTGCCGCCTCAAAACTCTGTCCCCATTTATTATTCGGCAAATCCCCACCCGACAAACCACAAAAAATCCCACCCTCAACCACTAAACCCCGAAAATAGTAAAAACTCTTTCCCGGCTGTTCAAACCACCAATTACGAACCGTTCGAGCAGCCAGCCGTTTATATTGCATTATGCCGGTGTGCGGCTACAATAGCGCTCTGGTAGGTGCCGGCGTAGTCTAAAGTTTACGCTACAAAGATTTTTGGATGCGATATGGATTTTGACGAACTTTTAGAGCTGGTTGGTTCGCTGCAGTCGCGCCTGCGGGTTTGCAGTGATTCAAGGCGGGTGGGCAAAGGTGATGTCTTTGTAGCGACGGCGGGCACCAAAGCCGACGGGCATAATTTTATCAAAGAGGCAGTTGACAAAGGTGCCGGTTATGTCGTCTGTGAGAGGTCGCCGGGCCTGCAAGGGGCGAAGGTGATTATAGTTGAAGATTCAACAAAATCGCTGGGGCAATTGGCTCAGGCAAGCTTTGGCAATCCCTCGGCCAAACTCGCCAACTTAGCTGTAACAGGAACAAACGGAAAAACGACGGTATGTTTTCTTGTGCGCTCGGTTATTCAAACGGCGGGCCAAAAGTGCGGACTTATCGGCACAATAGTTTATGAAACCGGTAAGGATTCAACAAATGCGTTTTTGACTACACCCGATGCACTTGACGTCGCGCAGATAGCAAGCCAAGCTATAAAAGCAGGGGCGAGATTCATGGTTCTTGAGGCGAGCAGCCATGCACTCAGTCAGAATCGTTTGGCCGGTCTTGATTTTGCCGCGGCGGCGTTTACCAATCTCACCGGCGACCACCTGGATTATCACAAGACTGCCGAAGATTATCTGGCAGCCAAGATGAAACTCTTCGAACAGTTGCCCAAAGAAGCAACCGCAGTTCTTAATAAGCAATCACCAGAGGCCGGCCGCATAGCAGCTAAGACGGCCGCTAAAATCCTGTGGTATGCGATTGATGACCAGGCCGATATTGTCGGGCGTATCAAGGCGATGGATATAAATGAGATCCGATTTAGTTTGGAATACGCCGGTCAAAAGGAATTTGTCACAACGAGCCTAACAGGAGTGCATAATGTCAGCAATCATCTGGCGGCTGCCGGCCTTTGTATCGCGGCGGGATTTGATTTGAATGTGATAGCGCCCGGCTTAGCTGCGCTTAAATCCGTGCCGGGGCGATTGGAGACAGTTGACCGCGGACAGAATTTTGCCGTTCTTGTGGACTACGCCCACACCGATGATGCGTTGAAGAATGTCTTGACAACATTAAGGCCCTTGTGCAAAGCTAAACTGGCAGTGGTTTTCGGCTGCGGGGGCGACAGAGACCGGTCCAAGAGGCCGAGGATGGCAAAGGCGGCCGCCCAACTTGCTGATTCGGTAATCGTAACAAGCGACAACCCGCGAACAGAGCGGCCGGAAGATATAATTGAAGATATCATTGGAGGCTTTAGTCGGAGCGACTGGGAAAAAGTTACGATTGAGCCGGACCGTAAAACGGCGATTGAGTTGGCCGTAAAAAGTGCCGGCAAAGATGATATTATATTGATAGCGGGCAAGGGACATGAAACATATCAAATCATCGGCGATAAAAAAATTGAGTTTGACGACAAAAAAATCGTCCAGGACTTCCTGAAAGTAATTACATGAGGTCACTTACCATTGACACATTGACGAAGGTTTTAGAAGCCGAAGTCATATCGCACGGCGCGAAGAGCGAGGTGACTGTTACGGGCGTCGGCATAGACTCAAGAACAATTCACCAGGGCGACTGCTTCTTTGCCGTCAAGGGCGAAAACTTTGACGGCCATGACTATGTCGAGCAAGTCTTTGAAACCGGCGCTGCTTGCACTGTGGTCCAAAAAGCAATACAGACCAAAGCGAGTGATGTCATCCTCAGGGTAGATGACACTGTAAAAGCGTTGGGCGAGCTGGCCAAGTGGTATCGCAGCGAGATGCCCTTTAAGATTGTTGCCATCACCGGTTCAGCCGGTAAGACCACAACCAGAGAAATGGCATATCATGTATTAAGCAGGCGATTTAGCTGTACGCGGGCGCCGAAAAGCTTTAACAATGTCATTGGCTTGCCTTTGACACTCTTGTCCGCTGACCGGCAACACGAAATCGTAATTGTCGAGATTGGCAGCAATGCGCCCGGGGAGGTAAGCTGGCTTGCCAGTATCGCGGTGCCTGATATGGCGGTGGTGACCAACATTTATCCTGCTCATCTGGAAGGATTTGGCAATGTTGAGGCGATAATAAAAGAGAAGGCCTCGATTGTCGAGGGGCTCAAAGCCGAAGGTAAACTGCTGATAAACGGCGACTTCGAGCAATTAGTGCGTCATTGCAGTACTATTAAAAAGGACTTTATAACCTTCGGCCAGGGCACCGACTGCGATATCAGAGGCCGGAATCTGGTTAGCAAAGGTCTTAACGGTGAGCTTACAATAGACCAAACTAAGATTTCAGTACCATTAGCGGGCAGGGCAAATCTTTCAAATGCGCTGGCTGCGTGGGCGATATGCAAGCAGTTCGGCATTAGCGCCGAAGAGTTTGCCGGAGCGATAAGTACGTTTGAAGCGATTGATATGCGGCTTCAAATTCAGAAAAGGGGTCCTATAACTGTTATAAACGATTGCTACAATGCCAATCCCGCATCAATGGCAAATGCACTGGATTGTTTGGCGCAAATCGGCGAAAGCTGTGGCGATAGGAAAGTTTTCATCTGCGGTACGATGGCCGAATTGGGCGCCCAAAGCGAGAACCTCCACCACCAGCTTGGAAAGCTGACAGCAAAAAGCGGTGTTAAAATCTTGTTGGCGGCGGGCGATTTTGCCGAGACGGTTGCCGAGGCGGCAAGAACAAGCGCCCGTGACGAAAAATTTGAAGCGTTTGTATTCAAAAACACCGACCAGCTCTGTAATAATGTGGCAAAATTTGTTCGACCTGACGATATAGTATTGGTGAAAGGTTCACGCAGCGCGAAACTTGAAAAAGCGGTTAAAAAACTGAAATTTAATAGTATCGGACGCTTGACTTGAACCTTTCACTTTTTTTATGTTTATACAATCGCTTAGAGGACCGGAATTATCGGAGGTCTAAAGATTGATATACCATATATTGTGGTCCCTTCGTGAATCATTCACCTATAAGCTGGGCTTCTACGCTTATGAGGATGTCATGTTTCGCGCCGTGGTGGCGGCCCTTATGAGTTTTGCGATTGCATGGCTGGCCGGGCCCAACATAATCCGCTGGCTGATGCGCAAGAAAATCGGCGACCGGCCGGAGTTTCATCACACAGCGCTAAATGAACTGATGAGAGAGCGCGCCAACACCCCGACTATGGGCGGGCTGATAATTCTGCTTGCGGTTGTAGTCAGTACCCTGCTTTGGGCCAAGTTGAATAACCCTTTCGTACACAAAGCGATTTTTGTAATTGTATGGTTCGGCGGACTTGGCGCGGTTGATGACTGGCTCAAACTCACCGGCAGGATACGCCACCGCACGAGAGACGGCCTGAAGCCATGGGAAAAACTTCTCTTTCAGTTTGGCGGCGCGGTCCTCGTCGCTCGTTTTCTGTATTCGGATTTTGCAAATGTTGCCGATGCGAGGATGCTCTGGCTGCCGTTTTATAAGAACGGGATACCATTGGCCGGCTGGATGTTCGCGATTATTGCTATTTTGTATATCTCAGCAACCAGCAACGCCGTTAATCTTACCGATGGGATGGACGGCTTAGCCGCCGGTTGTGTCGGCATCGTCTCTGCTGTGCTGGTAATACTTTGTTATGTGGCCTCGGAGACAATGTCACGGACCAGCACAATGACCTGGGCGGGCTATCTGCTTTTGCCGCATATACCACAGGCCGGCGAGCTTTGCATCTTCTACGCATCCATCACGGGGGCGATAGTCGGCTTTCTATGGTATAACTGTCCGCCGGCCCAGGTCTTCATGGGCGATGTCGGCTCACTTCCCTTGGGTGCGGCGATGGGTTATGGCGCGATGGTCAGCAGAAACGAGATACTGCTTTTTGTCATCGGCGGAGTTTTCGTTATAGAGCTTCTGAGCGTGACCCTGCAGGTGGGTTACTTCAAATATACCGGCGGCAAGAGACTCTTCCGCTGTGCACCGATACATCACCACTTTCACTTGGCCGGCTGGAGCGAACCGCAGGTAGTCGTGCGATTCTGGCTTTTGGCCGTCGCTTTCGCAACCCTCGCCCTCGCTACACTAAAACTGCGATAAAAAACTGCATCATCCTCCGAAACGCAAAAGGCTAAGTCAATCTTTAACTTTGTCTAAGCGCGCCGTTCGTATCTCTGGAACAGTTTCAAGAATAAATTCAAATAGTTGGCCGAACGTCCTATTTTCAAAATCTAATGTCATGTCCACTTGAATGCCGAACGTTCTTTTAATATCTCTTACAAAGTTGCCGAGTATTTCCTTCTGAAAATTGCCGGGAAGCGCCGGCCCAGCGGATGCCTTATATAAATCAGCTATTATGTCATCCGGGCCAACTTTCCTTTTGCAGTTTCTCGGTAAGTCGAACGCCTTATCAATTATTTGCAGAAACCTCTCAATTCTCTCGGTTTCTGCTGGAAAGCACCTATGCCATCGTTCTGATTGAAGGGGTCTTTTCTTAAAACTCTTAAGACTTGATCGGGCGACGAAATAAAAAGGCAGGAAAATAACTGCCAAGAGCGCGTATGCCCACACACTGCCGCGGCTGTCCCCATGGAAAATTATGGCAATAGCGAGGACTCCGAATACACCAAGTGTCCATAGACCTAACAGAGTTTTTTCAACCTTATTCATCACCAGACACTTAATTATGACTTCCTGAAGACCGCGACGACATTCTCCACCTCCACAACGAAGAGGCGATTATCACCCTCAAAATCAACCGGAATAGCCCCCTTTGGATTGAATAAGACCTTGTCATACTGCCTCAGGGGCAGCTCGGCGGAGATTTCCACCTCCGCGGAGACGGAGACTATTCGGCCTGTGATCGTGGGAATCTCTATATTATCGGGCAGTTGTATGCCGCCTTTGGTTTGCTTTTTATCCTCGTCTTTACGAATCAGGACGCGTTTGCCGATAGGCTCGACGGTTTCAAAAGTCTGGGCCTTCATATTCTGCTTTTTTGCCATTTTAAGGTTGGTCCTCACAAAAAATAATTTTTTTCTTAAGCCGGCCTTAAATCCGGCCGATAGACAACACCGACTATGTGATTTTTATTTTTTCCTCCTCCATAGCAGTAACGTATTCGCCTGCGGTGATGCGTTACTGCTTATTTTTTTACCATACAGCCGTTGTTTACCGGACGTTAGATTTTGTACTGTCTCGGGCAAATCTTCAAGGACACAGCTTACGGGCTTTTACCTCGTTTTAACGGTTTCGCTCTTCGCGGCTTTCTTTTTTACAATTTTTCTTCCAAGCAGTTCGTCGGCCTCTTCCCATGTTTCAGGCGGCCATTTACCGTCGGCCTGCAGCTTTTTCAGATTGTCCAGTTGCTTCATGCTGACAATCGTCCTGCACTTAGGGAACTTGTTACAGCCCATGAACGGCCCTTTTTTGCTCTGCCTTATCACTAATTGGCCGTCCTTGCATTTGTAGCATTTTACGCCGGTCGGCTCGGGCGGCGGCTTCGGCGGCAGAACGTTGCCCTCTTTGTCAACGCTTAGGACCGTTTTGCAATTCGGATAATCCGAGCAGCCTAAGAATGGGCCGAATCGGCCTTGTTTGTGAATCATAAGCTTACCGCAGTTGGGACATTTGTGGGTGGATTTCTTTTCCTTTATCATTTTTCCTTCCTTGTCGCATGGGGCGGCGAATTTACATTCGGGATACGCTGAACAGCTTAGAAATTTTCCGTTTTTGCCGAAGCGATAGACCATATCTTTTTTACACTTCGGACACTTGTATTCACTGGGCGTGGTCTCGGCCTTGGCATGTTTCATTTTTTCGGTGGCTTTGTCGAGGCTTTTCTTGAATGGGCTATAAAATTCCTTCAGTACGGCAAGCCAGTCGGCGTGCCGCTCTTCAATTTTGTCTAATTGGTCCTCCATGTGGCGCGTAAAGGCGACATCCATTATGTTCGGAAAAAACTCGCAGAGTTTGTCGGTGACAACCTCGCCGATATCGGTTGCATGGAACTTGCGGTCAATCTTTTCGGTGTATTTTCTGTCCTGTATGGTGGTTATGATTGAGGCATAGGTGCTGGGCCGGCCGATTCCTTCTTTCTCCAACGCTTTTACAAGAGAGGCCTCGGTATATCGGGCTGGTGGCTTGGTAAAATTCTGTTTGGCCTGGATGTCAACAGCAGCCAGGGCATCACCTGCTTTCACTTTGGGCAGTTGCGGATCGGCGGAGCCTGTGGGCCACAGTTTCCCAAAGCCGTCGAAGATAAGGACCCTGCCCGTGGCTCTGTACCTGCACGGGCCCAGGGAGGTTTGAGCCTGAATCTCCACGGAGGTGGTGTCCCACTGGGCCGGCGACATTTGACAGGCCAGAAACCGACGCCAGATAAGGTCGTAGAGCTTGAACTGCTCGCTGGTGAGAAATTGCTTTATCTCCTCAGGCGGAAGGTCGGGGTCGGTCGGCCGAATAGCTTCGTGGGCCTGCTGGGCGGTTTTCTTGGAGGCGAAGAGGTTGGGTTTTTCCAGAACATAATCTTTACCGATATTGCGGGTGATGTAGTTCCTCGCGGCATCAAGAGCCTCGGGGGACAGGTGTGTACTGTCGGTTCTCATGTATGTAATCAACCCCAGCGCACCCATCGAGCCCATGTCAATACCTTCGTAGAGCTGCTGGGCGGTTCTCATGGTTCTTTTGGCTGTGAAGCCGAGCCGGTTTGCCCCGGCCTGCTGGAGGGTGGAAGTGATAAAAGGAGGCGCCGGCTTTGAAGTTACGCGTTTGACGCTCAGGTCGGCAACTTCGAACTTGGCTTTTTTAAGGGCGGATAATATTTTCTTGGCCTTGGTACCATCAGAAGCCTCGAACTTTTCGTTGTTGACGGTGGTTAGCGCAGCCTTGAAGGCATTTCTCTTTGCCAGCCATGTGTTTTGCTCTGCAATGGTCCGCCCTTTGTCTGGGTCTTTGGCGGAGTCGAGGAACTTGAGCCACTCGGCCGAGTAATCTTTTTTCAGGTCTGTAGTGAAGACTGCCGGTATCAGCCAGTACTCTTCGGGTTTGAATTCGCGAATCTCGCGCTCTCTTTCTACGATAATCTTGACGGCGACGGACTGCACTCTGCCTGCGCTTAAGCCCCGGGCGACCTTCCTCCACAACAGCGGGCTTATCTGATAGCCGACGATTCTGTCTAAAATCCGGCGGGCCTGCTGGGCCATTACCTTGTCCATGTCGATTCTGCCCGGGTCTGCAAACGCCCGCTGTATGGCCCCTTTCGTAATCGCGTTGAAAACCACGCGGAAGGTGTCCTTCTTGGGAAAGCCTAAGACCTCGCTCAGGTGCCACGCAATCGCCTCGCCTTCACGGTCGAGGTCGGTGGCCAGATAGACGCTGCTGCTTTTCTTTGCTGCGGCCCTTAATGAGATTACCGTGCGTTTTTTGCCCGCCGTGATTTCGTATGTGGGCGCAAAATCGTTTTCGATATCAACGTTTATACCCTTGGAAGGCAGGTCACGGATATGACCCATAGAGGCCTTGACATCGAACTTCGGGCCGAGATACTTATTTATAGTCTTCGCCTTTGCCGGCGATTCCACAACTACCAACGATTTTCGTCTGGTCGCTTTTGCCATAAAACCCTATCAATAACCTGCGCATTAAGACTCAGCATTACTGCAGCTGGTCCCGTCCTGTCCTTCGCCGCTTCCCACAGTCTTTCGGCCTGTTGGCGAGCGCTCCTTGAAAATTCAATAAATACAGATAACAATCAAACACCAGATGTGTCAACAAAAAAAGCTGACAGGGCTCATGGTGGCGTGGGCGGCATAGTGTACTACTTCTCTTTGAAACAGATAAAACGGAGAAGTTAATGTTTACATATCCGCGTTTTGTTTGCCTAAAAGGTCGCCGAGCAGTGGTTTGAGTTTGCGGATTGCGTTTCCACGGTGGCTGATGGCGTTTTTTTCTTCGGGGCTAAGCTGGGCAACGGTTTTGCCCGGATTCGGCACGAAAAAGACCGGGTCATAACCGAAGCCGCCCACGCCAATGGGGTTGTGAGCAATCAGACCTTCAAGCCTGCCTTGTGTTTCAATCAGGACTTTGGCAGGACTTGCCAGACACAAACTGCAAACAAATCTTGCATTTCTTTTTTCAGCAGGTACGTCTTTCAACAATTCAAGGACCTTGGCACAGTTGCGATGGTCGATGAGCGTTCTTTCTTCGTGCGGCTGCGGCTCGCCGGAAAACCTTTCGCTCTTTACACCGGGCGCTCCGTCTAAGGCGTCAATAACCAGCCCGGAATCATCGGCAATCGTCCAGCAGCCAGTCGCCTTGGAATAAGAGAGGGCTTTTTTTCGTGCGTTTTCTTCGAAAGTTCGGCCGTCCTCGACTACTTCCGGTACATCTGGAAAATCAGCTAAGCTGAGCCAATCAACATACAGGTCAAGCATAAGAGAAAGCTCCGCCATCTTGCCGGGATTCCTTGTCGCAATCAGAATGGTCCTCGCCATAGCAGCGCCTCCGAAAATCAGCCTAACAGTTTTTTTAGCAGGGCGCGCTGGAAGTGGAGGCGGTTTTCGGCCTGGTCGAAGATGATGGAATTCTCAGACTCTGCGACCTCGTCTGTGATTTCAAGGCCGCGATAGGCAGGCAGACAGTGCATAACCTTGGCCTTGGCAGGCGCAAGCTCCATAAGCTCGCCATTTACCTGAAAGCCCTCAAAATCCGCGAGCCGCTGCTTTTTTTCATCTTCCTGGCCCATGCTGACCCACGTGTCGGTATAGACAATGTCGGCCTCGGCAACGGCCTTTGCCGGGTCGTTTGTCTGTGTAACGGCCTCTGCGGAGATTTCGTTCACTTTGTTGACTGAGTCAGCGTCCAGTTCGTAACCGGCAGGCGAAGCGACGACAAATTTCATTCCGAGCTTAGCGCAGGCAAAGGCCAACGAACGTGCGACGTTGTTACCGTCCCCGATGTAGGCGATTTTCAGGCCCTCCAACTTGCCGTAATGTTCGGCAATAGTAAGCACGTCAGCCATTGCCTGGCACGGGTGACAAAAGTCGCTGAGCGCATTTATCACCGGGATCTCGGCAAACTCGGCCAACTCAATAATTGTATCATGGCCGAACGTTCTTGCCATTATGCCGTCCACATATCTCGACAGGACCCTTGCCATGTCCTTTACAGGCTCGCGCTTTCCGATGCCGCCGATATCTTCCGGCTTGATATAAATTGCAGCGCCGCCGACCTCGGCCATGGC
>JGI10211J34971_10001949_pt1 | contig 16989 bp, 11 predicted proteins | sample Etolagsediment_FD_34971 | JGI IMG/M metagenome (IMG submission 34971) | reverse complement strand
TTAAATGCTAAAATGAGGGATCATTGACTCGAGCGAGCCAGGGCTACTTTCGATCTTGACTTCTGTCCCAGATGGGTTGATATCATGTTTCCCGCTTTGATCAACAGGGTCAGGTCAATTCCGGTTTCGATCCCCATCCCGTCCAGCATGTAGACCACATCTTCAGTCGCTACATTTCCTGAAGCACCAGGTGCATAGGGACAGCCACCCAATCCTGAGACAGAACTATCGATCGTAGCAATGCCCAGCTCCAGCACGGCGAGGAGATTTGCCAGTGCCTGACCATAGGTATCATGAAAATGGGCGGCCAGTTTTTCAATTGGAACCCTTTTCGCAACCGTCTCCACGAGACGACGTGCATGTTTTGGATTGCCCACGCCGATGGTATCCCCCAGGGAGATCTCGTAACAACCCAACTCGACCAAACGTGCCGCAACTTCTGCAACAGCATCCAACGCGATCTCACCTTCATAGGGACAGCCCAGGACGCATGAGACATAGCCCCTGACTGGAATAGCTTGTTCTTTGGCCTTGATCATAATGGGCTCAAAGCGCTGCATACTTTCTGCGATGCTGCAATTGATGTTCTTCTGAGAAAATGTCTCTGAGGCAGCAGCAAAAATGGAAATCTCCCTGGCCCCAGCCTGAATGGCAGCATCAAAACCTTTTAGATTGGGGACCAGGACAGGATAGCGAACCTGTTCCTGTTGTTTGAGGGTTTGCATGAGGGTGGCGGCGTCGGCCATCTGAGGCACCCATTTGGCTGAAACAAAACTTGTCGCTTCAATGACTTTCAATCCGGCAGCGGCCAGTTGATCGATAAGGGCCAATTTGACATCAACGGGAACGATCACCGCTTCATTCTGTAAGCCGTCACGCGGTCCGACTTCAACGATGGTGACCCTTTGGGGTAGTGCGCCCGCCATGAGCTAGGATTCCTCCAGTGGGTCAATGATGATGAGCTCGGCTCCCTCTTTGACCATATCCCCTGCCTGATACAAGATTTCAGCCACAACCCCATCCCGTGGAGCACAGATGGTGTGTTCCATTTTCATAGCTTCAAGAACCAGCAAGGTATGGTCTTTTTTGACCTGGTCACCCTTCTTTACGCTGACGTCAATGATGGTACCGGGCATGGGAGCCATGAGTTTCCCCGATGTTTCCATTTCCATTTCGAGATGGTCTCGGTCAACAACGCCAAGCACAACCGAGCTTCCGTGTGACAGGATGTGGAGTTTCTGACCATATTCAATGACTTGGACATCAAATTTCCGACCAGATAGAATAGCGGATAGCTCTGTTTTCTCCAGTTTCCCCGATGCGGAAAAGATACGGCCCTTCACATCAACCTGATAATCCCGTTCCAAAAAATGCACCCTTGCCAGGATCATGTTTGATGTGTCTGAGTCCCCCTCAGCCACCTTGTGAAAATCAATGAACTCCAGAGCCTTCTGATAGCACTGATTGTTTCGCCAGCCTGTGACCTGATGCCAAGGCGAGTGAGGGTCTGCACTACGGATCGCCTGCTGCTTGGCTTGTTCAACCCGTTTTAACACAATGTATAAACCAGCCAATGCGATAAACTCATCCGGCACTGCTGTTTTCGGAGGGAATAACGCTTTTTGGTGTTTGGCAATGAAATCAGTGCCAATTTTCTGATCATTGAAATGGTCGTTGGCAGCAAGTGCTCCAAGAAAATCAATATTGGTGGTGACACCCACCACTTGAAAATCGTGGAGTGCTCCCCGGAGCCTGGCCAGAGCTGAACTTCGGTTCGTATCCCACACGATCATTTTGGCGATCAGGGGGTCATAAAAAACACTGACATCATCCCCTTGCCTGATCCCCGTGTCAATTCGCACATGAGAAGATTCAGGCGGGACATTGAGGTGAACGATCGGTCCAGTGGCAGGCAGGAAATTCTGGTCTGGGTCTTCGGCATAAATTCTGACTTCGAAGGCATGGCCATGACAGCGAATATCCTTCTGTTCCAGTGGCAGTGTTTCATTCATTGCGACCAGTAATTGCCATTCCACCAGGTCCAGACCGGTGATCATTTCAGTGACGGGATGTTCCACCTGTAACCGGGTGTTCATCTCCATGAAATAAAATCGACCCTCATCATAGAGAAATTCTACCGTCCCAGCGCCCGAATAGCCGATGGCCTTCGCTGCTGTGATGGCCACCTCCGCCATCGCCTCTCTGATGTCATCAGGGATACCAGGTGCGGGTGCTTCCTCAATGATCTTCTGGTGTCGGCGCTGTACAGAACAGTCTCTCTCAAACAGATGAACCACATTTCCATGATTGTCTGCAAAAACTTGTATCTCAACATGCCGGGGCTGGACCAGGTATTTTTCCACCAGGATCTCATCATCTGAGAAGGAGGCCAGTGCTTCCCTTTTGCAGGACGCCAGTGCGTCAGGAAAATCTTTGATCGCCTGAACGATGCGCATTCCCTTTCCACCACCGCCAGCGCTGGCTTTCAATAGAACGGGGAAACCAATATCCTGGGCTGCTGACTGGAGTTTTTCCAAGGATTGGTCTGCCCCGTGATATCCTGGGACCAGCGGCACACCGGCCCGGGTCATGATATCCTTGGCGTGACTTTTTGAGCCCATGGCCTCGATGGCGGCGACAGGAGGGCCAATAAACACCAGATCTTTTTCAGAGCAAATCTTGGCAAAATCGGCGTTTTCTGAGAGAAAACCATAGCCTGGATGAATGGCGTTTGCACCACTTTCCAGAGCCACATCAATGATCTTCTGACCTTGGAGATAGCTCTCGGAAGCGGGGGCCGCGCCAATACAAAAGGCTTCATCAGCCATGGTAACATGTTTTGAGTTACTGTCCGCAGTGGAGTAGACCGCTACCGTACGGATCCCCAGCCGACGGGCTGTCTTGATAATTCGGCAGGCTATTTCACCCCGATTGGCGATCAAAACCTTGGCAAACATGATCTACCTCTGCTCCCAGTTGACTGGACGCTTTTCAAGAAAGGCATTCACACCTTCTTTCCCTTGTCGAGATGCACGGATGGTTGCGATTCGCTCTGCTGTCATTTTTTTGAGCGGAATATCCATGGCTTTGTCGGCAACATCGCGGATCAGCTGTTTTGCCTCCATGACAGCCTCAGGACCGTTCATCAGGATCAGTTCGGCCAGGGACATGACCTTTGCTTCAAGGTCTTCAGGGTTCACCCATTCAGAGATCAACCCTAATTCTGTAGCTCGTTTGGCATCAAATCGCTCCGCAGTCACAAAATATCTTTTTGCAGCCCGTTCACCCATGGCAGCAATGACATATGGACTGATGACAGCGGGGATCAATCCCAACTTGACCTCAGAGAGGCAAAAGCTGGCATTGGTGCTGGCAAGGGCAATATCACAACAAGCCACCAGACCTACCCCACCGCCATAGGCGGCACCTTGCACTGCCGCAATCGTGGAACATTTCATGTGGTAAAGACTCGCCATCAGATCGGCCAGACATTCTGAATCCTGAAGGTTCTCAGCCTTCGAGTATCCCGCCATTTTTTTCATCCAGTGGAGGTCAGCCCCTGCGGAAAAGCTTTTGCCAGCTGCGTCAAGGATCAAGACCCTGACCGTGCGGTCCTGATCCAGTTCCTTTAGGGTCGTTGTTAATTGAGCGATAAGCTGGTCATCGAAGGCATTATGGATCTCAGGGCGATTCAAGGTCACCCGAACGATCCCCTGCTCCTGGCGAGATATCTTTATTTTTTTACCGGTCATATTCAGTTACATCCTGAAGACACCAAATTTGGTGTCTTCTATCGGTGCATTTTGGGCTGCTGAAAGCCCTAGACCAAGGACCATCCTGGTGTCAGCCGGATCGATGATGCCATCATCCCACAGGCGGGCACTAGCATAGTAGGGGTGACCCTGGGTCTCATATTGTTCCATGATAGGATCTTTGAATGCCTGTTCCTCCTCAGGAGACCATTCAACGCCCCGGGCCTCAAAATTATCCCGTTTCACCTGGGCCAGTACATTGGCTGCCTGCTCCCCGCCCATGACAGAGATCCTGGCATTGGGCCACATGAACAGCAACCGTGGCGAATAGGCCCGGCCACACATGCCATAGTTGCCTGCCCCAAAGCTGCCGCCTGTGATGATGGTAAATTTTGGCACGTTTGAGCATGATACGGCGGTAACCATTTTCGCCCCGTTTTTGGCAATGCCTGAGGTCTCGTATTTTTTTCCAACCATGAACCCGGTAATGTTCTGCAAAAAGACCAGGGGGATATTCCTCTGACTGCAAAGCTCAATGAAGTGGGCACCTTTGAGTGCAGACTCGGAGAACAGGATGCCATTATTGGCGACGATTCCCACAGGATAACCATAGATATGGGCAAAGCCACACACCAGCGTGGTTCCATACAGCGGTTTGAATTCTTTGAAGTCAGAGCCATCGATGATGCGGCTGATCACTTCGTGGGCGTCATATGGTTTTTTGATATCGGCAGGGATGACACCATAAAGTTCTCTGGCAGGATAGAGCGGCTCAACAGGTTCTTGGATGTCCAGGGTCATCGTCTTTTTTCGATTCAGTGTTGAAACGATATCTCGCGCCAGTTTCAGGGCATGCTTATCATCCTGGGCATAGTGGTCGGTGACCCCAGATTCCCGGCAATGCACATCTGCCCCACCCAGTTCCTCCGCCGTGACGATCTCACCTGTGGCTGCCTTGACCAAAGGTGGTCCCCCGAGGAAAATGGTCCCCTGATTCTTTACGATAATACTCTCATCGGCCATGGCAGGTACATAGGCACCGCCAGCTGTACAAGAGCCCATGACCACAGCGATCTGCGGGATATTCTTTGCCGACATATTGGCTTGATTATAGAAGATCCGGCCGAAATGATCCCGATCAGGAAAGACTTCATCCTGCTGCGGCAGGTTTGCGCCCCCGGAATCCACCAGGTAGATGCAGGGGAGATTATTTTCTGCTGCGATCTCCTGGGCTCTGAGATGTTTTTTTACGGTTTCAGGGAAGTAGGTCCCCCCTTTCACCGTTGCATCATTACAGACGATCAGGCATTCCTGGCCGTTCACACGACCAATACCGGTGATGATCCCGGCAGATGGGACCTTATTCTCATACATATCCCAGGCGGCGAATTGAGAGAATTCCAGAAAGGGTGAGCCCGCATCAAGCAGTTGTCGGACCCGGTCCCGGGGAAGCAATTTGCCCCGAGAGAGATGTTTCTCCGTGGCTTTTTCCCCTCCGCCCTGACTGATGTACTCGACCTTGGCCTGCATGTCATCCACGAGGGCTTGCATGGCTTCCTGATTAGACAGGAATTCATCCGAACGGGTGTTGATCGATGTTTTTAGAATGCTCATGATCTCATTTAGCCTTATCAGACTCCGTTAACAGGGTTTAACACGTTCAAAGCCTGTTGCCCTGCAAAACTAGACCTCGCGGAAAATGTCTGGCGCTATCACCAATCGGTATCCTATGACAAAACCAGCTTTTTAATAGCCCCTCAATCGCCTTAACCAAAGTCTACTATGACTAAAACAGGTATCCCAGTCCAATATAAAGGCCTGAATTACCATCTTGTGCATCGGCAGCCATGCCATAGTCCACAGCGATGATAAAGTTCTCATTGAGGGCGATTCTCAGGCCGCCACCATAGGCAACATGCAGCACATCGTCACCGCTGGGTGTTGCCAATCTCGTGGATGATTCAGGATACTCATATGCGGTCAGCACCTTGCCCATGTCAGCAAAACCGTTCAGTGCGAGATACAGGTTCTGTCCTGCCACCACACCGCGATAGAACTTCCAGCGTACTTCAAGATTGGCAAAGCCTGTTGCAGCACCAACGATACGGTTCTTAAGGATGCCTCTGAGTGTTTTGGATCCGCCAAGACCTTCCTGCATCTTGTAGCTGCTCTGGTAGTAGGGAAGCATATAGAAGGGTGGTTGATCACCCAATGCGCCCTGGTAACCCAATCTATAGGCGAAAGAGAGATTTTTTTCAATGAGCGTGAAATATTGCCGATGGGTCAAAGTCAATTGGGAAAAGGGTGTCTCCGTACCTAAAAATTCAGGAGCAGTCAGAAACAAGGCCTCGGTCCACATACCACTCATGGGATTGGCTTCCTGGTCCCGGGTATCATAGACCACACCCAACTTCAGATAATTGGCAGCGCCGCCATCGGCCTCCTCCGCGGGAATAAGATCATTGGTCACATAATTGTCAAATAGCCCGGGTACATCTGGAAGCTTATCGGCGTCATCCTGACCATCATTCAATTTCTCAAGATCGATACCACCCACCGTTGTGTTTAAAAATCCGATTCCGGCAATTCCGCGCACGCTGGGATGGAGGATCTGTTTCTGGAAATCTGCGGTAAAGCGGAATTGTTCACGAGCATGTCGATAATAGGCTCTAGATTTATATGCAGGGTTTAACTCGGTCTCATCATCATCCAGGTACTGCTGTTCGTAAAGCTCATCGTATTCGGACTGTGCACCATTGAAACCATAGAATGGGAGCAGTTGTTCGGTAAAAAGACCCAATTCGCTGGTCACGCGGATATCAGCGGGCATGAGATATTTGGAATCAAAAAAGATGGTATTGATACCACCGCCCTTGGTGGTGCGGGACAGTTCTGTGTAAATAGAGAACAGATAGTCCGGATACATGGAGCCGTCACCATAATTAAAGGGCTGAACAATAATACCATAGGTGAATCCATTGTCAGAATTATAAGCGATTGCAGGTACACCGCCCCAGCTCCAGCCAGACTTCCCCTCCTCAGCCAGGCCCAGGTTCAGGCTCAATGCAGCGACGCACAAAAACAAAACGATCTTTTTCATTCTCGATCTCTCCCTACTGTAAATGCTAGTATAGTAGACTCTCCAGGCGCCATGTCATTTCTCTGACAAAGTCCTTGTCCGGATCAAACCCTACGATCTTGTACCGGATTTTTCCATCCGGTCCTATTATAAACAGACTGGGGATACCTTCCACACCAAAATTGTTGGCGTTCATTTCAGCGTAGGCAACGGGAAAAGTATATTTCTCTGCAGCGATATAGGGTGCCACTTTGCTTTTGTCACTGTCTGTAGATGCCGCAACGAAGGCCACTTTTGGATTCTTCTTATGCATATCATAGAATCTCTGGAATTCAGGAAGCTCCCGACGACAGGGGTTACACCAGGTGGCCCAGAAGTCAACAAAGACGACCTTGCCCTTCATGGTCTCGTTATTCAGAACATTGCCCTGCATATCGGTGAATTCGTAGGCTGGAGCGTTCATACTGAATGATTCAGCCAAAACCTCTTCCCTGCGCTTTTCCATAAAGCTCTCCAGGAGATCAGCCAGAAATTGATCCACATCCGCACCAGGATTCAGTACACCATAGGATTCTTTGACCTTGGTGATGATCATGCCTTGATTGGGAGCCATGCTCATGGCGCCAATGAAGTCATCCAGGGCTAGTTCCAAGCTATCCAGACTCTCATAGATGAGTCCTCTGCGCAGATAGGTTTCTGGTTGTTCAAAGAATTCCAGCGCTTTGCCGTAGGAAACGATAGCCTTCCCAGGCTCATCCATGCGTTCATAAACATTGCCCTGCGTGTCGTGTATCATGGCACCGATCTCATCCTTCCACTGCAAACCAGCCTGGTTTGCCTCAAATGTTTCGAAGGTATAGGCCATGACCTCAGGCGCTTTGTTGAACAGGTACATCTGTTCAGTCATATCCCAGGCGATGCGATTACCGAAAGCTATTTGATCAGAAATGGAGAGCGCACCATTCTCAGGATAATTCTTTAAAATCTCAAACAGGGCATCAAATCGGTCTGCATCCTGCTCCATGAGTGCCCGCTCAAAAGCGTTGAGCATGATGCGGGGGACGGCCTGCTCCTCGGGATAGTATTTGCTCAATTCATAGCTGGCATCCATATAGGTATCATATTCAGGATCTGTCAATAGAGTGTCCAACAGGGCTTTGTAGCGCTCTGGTGACACCTCGACTTCCTTGCTACAGAAACTGATCATCAGAACAGCGCCTAGTAACAAAACAAACAGTACACGTTGGGACATTTTATACCTCTTTCCTCATTCTTGAATCGGATGATTCGACGTTGTTAAAATATGTGAAGACCGCCTTTACCATCCAGGATCGGTGATGCTGATCAATAAAACCAGCATGCCCGCCTCTCTGGGTCAGGTACGACTGAAGGCTTTCAAAATGCATACCGGTTGACGGCATTGACGCTTCAGGAATAAATGGATCATCTCGGGAAGCAATGTAAACAGTGGGGACCTGAATATCCTTTAAAACATTACATGCACTCATCTCCGAATAATAGTGGGCCGCATCCCTGAAACCATGCATGGGGGCAGTGGCAGCATTGTCCAGATCCCAGAACGTTCTGGCGCGGGCCAGTTGGTTCTCCATGTGTGGATTTTTGATCAGGTCTGCCTTGGCTCGGTACTTCCTCAGAAGGCTATTTCTGAATTTCAAGACATAGAGGCGGTTGAGTCCCCCGCTCATAAAATCAGCCGAGCCCCGGAGGTCCAGCGGTGTCGATACGATCGCTGCAGCCCGCACCTGATCGACAGCACGACCTTTGGCAAGATAATGCGCAACCTGACTGCCCCCCAGGGAGATGCCGCACAAGAAGACCTTCTCCTCAGGGAAGCGTGTGGGCAAGAGTTGATCCAGAAAATGCGCTATATCCTGATAATAACCGGCATGATAAAAGGTAGGTTTTTTATTCATGAATCCGCCGCAACTTCGCATATGCAGAACCACCCCCCGCCAGCCCAGGGATCGGCATCGATTCATGAGCAGACGGGCATAATTGCTATCCGAATCGCCCTCCATGCCGTGGATCAGCACCAACAGCGGTTTGTCTGCTTCGCCTGCAATCCAATCGGCTGCTGTGATATCTCCATCAGGAAGGTCAAGAATTTCGCGCTGATAGGGTGGTCTGGCGACGGGCATAAACAAGGAGGCATAGACAGTCTGAAAATGACCATTGGGTAGCCAGGCGGCCGGTGTGTATTCTGGCAGGTCTATGGGTTTCACCATAGAAAATAGGTGCGCCGCGAATGGATGCAACGCAAGAAAATGAGGCCTGGATGGCGCAAGGGGAGCCCCCAAGCACTCGCTGACAAGGGATGGGCTTTCATTAGATCATTTTTCGACTAACTTTTCCCTATGCGAATACGTCTGCTTATCATTGCTCTGCTCATTTTACTCGCCACGACTCAGGCATTTGCCTGTAGAATGATGGCGGTCATCGCCTTGCCTGGTGAAAGCCTGAACTATGAGGTCGACCCCAGCGAGCTCAACCCCTTTTTGCTGGATGAGTTGGAAGCACTCAGACTACAGGGCGGATCAGAAACTGGTTGGCCTTACAACAATCTGGATGGCTGGGGGATGGCCATCACCTCGCAGGTTCCTCCAGCTCTGGTCACCCATAAGACCCGTTCCGAGATAAGTGCCTACGAGGATTTGGGCTATTTCGATTCCACCTTTGCGCTCCTGGACCAGGATTCTGTCAATATTCTTTTGGGTCATCTGCGTCAGGGAAGCTCAGGCGCCACGGGCATCGCCAATCCCCATCCCTTCCACTATTCTGATCCATCAGGAGCGGAATTCATCTTTGCCCATAATGGTGATGTGAGCAAATCGGTGCTTCGGGAACTGATCGGGGATGATTGGCTCATGCTCCATCCACCCCAGACCTATGGCGGCGGTGATTGGATGCTGGCGGGTTGGGATGAGGTCGTGGACTCAGAGTTGTTTTTTTTCTGGATCATAAAAAGTATTCAGGAGCTGGGAGATATCCACGACGGTCTCATTCAAGCCATTGTGGCCCTTGAAGAAGAACTCCCCAGTCAGATCAAGAATTTCATTTTTTCTGATGGGAAGGATCTATATGCCTATCGAAGTTCCCCAGCACAGGATATTCATTATCTGGATATCCAGCCCATGGAAGGAGAGCAACCCTGGTATGCCCTTCAGACCAACCATCGCGCCGTCATGAGCACCCCGCCCCATTTTGGTCCCTTGACCGAGGTCCCCTGGGTAACTCTGGATAACAAGACCCTGCTTGTATTTAAGAAAGATGGTTCAACCCAGTTCGAATTCATATCCGATCATCTGGGATCCAATCCCGGTCCACAACCTGACAGCCCCCGGCTGAAAGCTTCCGCCTACCCAAATCCATTTAACCATGGGGTGAAGATCAGCTTGAGAGGCGTTTCAGCAGGTGACTATTCCCTGGCCATCTTTGATATGAAAGGACGCCAGGTTCATCAAAGCATGCATCGAATTCAATCTTCAGAATATGTCATGAGATGGATGGGAGTTGATGGTCAAAACAGGACCTTACCTTCTGGACAATATATCTATCGCATCAGCGACAAAAAGCGTTCTGTAAGCGGTAAGCTTCTGCTGTTGAAATAGGGTTTAAAGCTCGCCTAAATAGGCATCTATTGCCGATTCAATATTAAAAACTGCAGCATGATCGAGAGCATATGAAGTATGCTCGTAGTCATTTTCTTCGTTAATCACATAATCCTTTGCATACTGATCAATATTCAAAATGATATCACGCAGTGCCTTTTCCAGTGATGCCACATCTGCCAGGGTAGAGTACAGCCCAAAACTGGCTCGGACCATGCCTGCTTTGCGCATGAATTCCGGACTCATGTTTCCAAAATCTATGGCTCCAAAGGCTTTGACCAGATCGGTCTCCATCATTTCCTTCACATATGGATGGGCGCAGAAACATTGGTTGCGAACAGCGATGTTAAAATGGTCATTGAGGATGGCCGCCACGAGACCGTGCTCCACGTCTCGAACATTAAAGGAAATGGAGGCTGCCCGCGGACATGCTTCGAGGTTGGTGCCACCATACACGATGATCTCCGGAATGGACGCCATCATTTCCATGGCAGCCTTCATGACAATGTCTTCTTCCTCCATGAGGGTCTGCATGCCAATGCGGTCCAGTAACTCAATGGTTGTCGCCAGAGCGACTGCACCAGGGATATTGGGGGTGCCTGCCTCCTCCCGATCGGGGAAAGTTTCCTTCACCAGATAACGATCTTCCAAAACGCGCCCCACCATGCCGCCGCCGACTTCTTCCGGTTCAATGGCCAGCAGATCGGATTTCCGGGCGATCACCACACCGGGAGAACCAGGTGTATAGGTCTTGTGTCCTGAGAATACCAGGGCATCAATACAGGCATCAGGATCATCGGGATGGAACATCTTTGTGGGCAAATGGGCCACACTTTGGGCCCCATCGATCATGATCCGGGCACCATATCTGTGTGCCAGTCGTGCAATATCATGTATGGGATTGATAATACCGGTCACGTTACTCACGGCCGTAATGGAGACATAACTGACGGCTCCCTTGCCGGATTTCAGGGCTTCCTCCAATTTAGTCATGCTGATGCACATCTTGTTTTCATTGAGCCCTTCAACGGGGACATGGATCACTTTTTTCATGTGTTTCCGATGGGGCAGATCATTGGAGTGGTGTTCCATAATGGAGACAATGGCCTGATTCCGATCTCTATCCAGATCCCTGAATACACGGGCCATGCGATTGATCCCAGCGGTTGTGCCCGAGCCGGTGAAAAAGCAGGTATAAATATCCGGGTCAGCCCCGACAAAACGGAGGATCCGCTCATGGGCCCATTCGTAGGCTACTGTGGAAATATGAGCGGAATGATGGAGTTTGCTGTGGGTGTTGGAGTAATGCTCCATGAAATCCTGGCCAATCTTGAAGGCCGGTCTGAACATGAGGGAGCTGGCAGTTGAGTCAAGATAGATCCTTCTGCTAAGTTTTCCCGAAACCGTTTCATATTCGGTATTCAAACCGAGGAAATCTGCCTGGATCTGTTCCAGCAAAGCTTTTCCCACCAAGGATTTCTTCTCAGAATTCATCGCATTTTCTCCAAATGGTTTGTGCTGGCAGACGTTGTCACGCCGGGCGAGAATATAATCGTTTCATTCATTTTACAAACGGTTTGATCCTGACCAGGATGCCGAGATAAAACAAAGAGGCCATCCCAAGGATGGCCTCTTCAATTGCTGCAGATCAAAATTATTTAAGCAGCAGCATCTTTACACTTTGCTCAGATCCGCCGGCTTGAATACGGGCAAAATATACGCCGGCATCTGCCGGTCTATTTTGGGCATCCATCCCATTCCAGACAACAGAATGGTAACCTGCCTGATAGCTGGCATCCACCAACTGAGTGACCAGTTGCCCGCGAAGGTCAAAGATACTCAATGTCACATAGCCTGCTTCAGGAATGGCAAAAGCCAGCTTTGTGCTGGGGTTGAATGGATTGGGAAAGTTCTGGGCCAGATCCAGCGTTTTCGGGAGTTGGGCCGCATCCTGGGTGGCAACAACAAAGCCATGGAGGAAGGTTCCCGTACGCTGATAATCACCACGATCTGTATGCCAGCTGGTACCCAGCGCAGATGCCGCTTTGATATCGACCACAACCAGTTGATCGGTGGTTCCAATGACGATCTCAAGATTGCCATCCTGGTCCAGGTCATCAATGGTGGCTGTGCCCTTCGCAGCGCCCTCCACTTCAAGGGGAAAGTCGGCAACAATGTCACCATTGAGATGGAAAGCATAAATGACTTCCCCATCTGTGCCCATGATGATCTCTGACACACCATCCCCATCCAGATCGGCGATCACAGGGGAGCTGTAACTGGATGTTCCCAGATATCCGGGCCAACCAGGCAGATCCACCCCGTCTTTATCCATGATGGTGATAAAGCCATCCAGACTGGTGATGACAACTTCTCGATCTCCATCGCCATCAAAATCAGCCACAGCCGGAGCTGTACGAATACCCGAACTTGCCTCATCGTGGGTCCACAGGATGTCACCTGTGGGTGAGATCGCAGTGAGAACACCCTCATCCTGGGTAACCAGAATTTCCATCTGATTATCACCATCCAGATCGGTTACCACGGGTGCCGCTTTGATGTCATCTTCAACATCCACGGGAAAGCCGGGCAGCTCATTGCCAGAGATGTCGAAGACATGGAGTTTATCGGACCAGGTGCCAATAATGATCTCTTCAACACCATCCTCATTGATATCGGCCAGAGCGGCGGCGCTGGACATTTTTTCCAAGGTTAAAATCTTCGGGAAACCGGCCAATGATGTCCCATCATGATGGAGAGCCAGAAGATCATATCCCCAGCCACCCACAACGATTTCAAGATCACCATCGTCATCCAGATCAGCCAGAGCAGGCGTGGCAAGCAGATAGTTGGAAGCAAAGGTCAAAGCGGAACCGGTGCCATCATGATGGACCAGATAAACACCGCCATCCTTGCCTGAAAATACCACTTCCAGATCCCCATCATTATCCACATCAGCAATGGCGGGTGATCCCTGGATCTTATTCGGAATAGTAAAAGGAAAACCAGCCAATTCTTCCCCATCAAGAGTCAAAACATGGAGAGAACTATCTTCACTGCCAAAGATCACCTCCCGGGTGCCGTCACCATCCAGGTCGATGACCGCATTGCCGCCAGCGATGGGTTGAGACATTTCAATGGGGAAATTCAGCTGAAACAGGTTCATGGAATATGAGAGGGACAGTGTTGTTTCATAGGGTGCATCAGAGCCCTGATTGGCGGTCAAGGTCAGCTCAAAATCCAATTCCTCCACATTGGGTGCCTCGGGGGACACCGAAAAGTGGAACAGGTCATTGGAATTTTCGATAAAATCGCAGGAGACGATCAGATCGTAATCTGCCTCTCCGTCGATAATGGTCACATATGGATTTGTGGTACTGAGCACCCCGATAACATCTTCTGCATCCACCCAATCACAGGCATTCTCGATGGTAACAGCAAAGTGGGCTTCCTCACCGGGATTCAGCTTGCCGTCTCCGTCATCATTGAGGGGCAGCATCTCCGAGTCAATGACATAAAGCAGGGGAATGTTCACGGGGGCAAAGTCAGCCACGCGAATGGTTGCTGCATTGAGAATGGTGTGGTCGCTGGCTTGTACAAAAACGACGAGGCGAGAATTATCAAGGATCACAGCTTCAGGAACATGAAAATCGATGCGCTCGGTATAATGTTCGTTGGCTTCCATGATCAGGGAAAGTCCTGATGCGGAAGGGAACATATCCCGCATGACATTCTCATGATCAGGATATCCATTGCTACCGGCATAGTATAGATCGTCTTCTACCAGAACCACATGGAGCCGATAGATGCCGCTCACACCTTGTTCGGTGTAAAGATCAATATCGAGAAAACCGTCTCCATTCAAATAGTTGTATGTTCCATCAACGACTATTTCAAGTGGTGAGGAGAGATTGCCATGACTGGTTATGGTGCTCTGCCAGCTGCTGGCATAGTTTCCATCCACGGCCATATAGGGGACTGCATTCACCCCGTAGTACCCGCGTCGGGTCGTTACATCTGGGACATTATAGGCATAGAAGGGATCCGTTCCGGGCCAGGATACATGGTAAGCGATGGTGGTAAAAAGGGTTGGATTATTTTGCTGAAACACGTCCAGCTGAGCGCCTGTCGGGCCGCAGCTTGGTCAGCCAGCGTTGGTGAAATATTCAGTCAACACCAAGCGCTCAGCGGCATGTCCAAATGCAAACATCGAGAGCATCAAAACAATAAGGATCATCAGTTTGTTTTTCATGGATGGAGCCTCCCCAGGGAATGTTCAGGTTTATTATGTGTCAAAATCAGCGATTAACATAGAATAATAAAGGGCTTTGCGCCACCGCAAAGCCCTTCGTTTGGATTTTGTTAGACACCTGCAACAGATGTGAATGTCACATCGCTTTTTCCAATTTCTTCCGTTCTGCACCTCGTTCAAACATGGCATACAATACCGGTACCACAACCAGGGTCAGGAATGAGGAAACGGCAAGGCCAAAAATAAGACTCACCGCCAGCGGGCGCCAGTATTCGCCTCCACCTGCCAGATTTAGACTTAAGGGAATCATGCCGGCCAGCGTGGTCACTGTTGTCAGGATAATCGGTCGCAACCGATTTCGACCGGCTTTCACCAGGGCTTCCTTTACCAGCATGCCCTCACGGCGCAGGTCATTCACATAGGAGATGAGCACAATGGCATCATTGACCACCACCCCCATGAGTGCAACGACCCCAAAGAAGGCCATGAGTCCAAAGGGAACCCGGGTCACCATCAGTCCAAACACCACGCCCACAAAGGAGAGCGGAATGGCCAGCGCAATAATAATTGGCTGCTTGACCGATTTGAACTGGGCTGTGAGGATGATCATAATCACAACCAACCCGATGACCATGGCCCGTCCCAGACTGGCGAAGGATTTCGCAGCTTCATCCTCGATGCCACCATATTCTACGGTGACTCCTGCGGGTATATTCAAGGCAGCCAAATAAGGATCCATGCGTCTCCGAATATCTGTGGCATCCACACCCTTGGCCAAATCGCACGAAACCGAGACGTTGCGCTTGAAGTTCTTGTGCTTGATCAGGGTCTCGCTGCTCCCCAGAACCAGGGTTGCCACATTTTCAAAGGGAACCATCTGACCCATCTGATTCATGATGTTCAGGTTGCGGATGGCATCAACTGCATCATCCCCGGTGGTGGCCAGTCTTACGACCACAGGGATATCATCCAGACCATCCGTATAGGTTGTCGCCTCCAGCCCGATCATGGCTGTAGCCAGGGTGTTGCTGATCTCCTGGCTGGATAGGCCGTAATTGGCTGCCCGATCGTGATCCACATGAGCCTGAAACTCCATACGACGGACGCCGAGGCTGGAGACCACGTTGAGTGCTCCCTCCACCTGTTCCAGGCCTTTCTTCACCTGCTCCGCCACAAAACTCAAGGTTTCCAGATCATCACCACTCACATCGATGATCACATTACTGGCTACGGGGGGGCCCTCCGCAATGGTCTGAAGGGTGATCTTGACGCCGGGGATCCTTGAGAGATCGGCATCCATGATCTCCATCAGCTCCTCCACGCCTCTTTCGCGGTCCTGGGCATCGGTCAGATCCACATTGATCTGTCCGATCTCAGAGCCCTTTCCCCCGCCCTGGGCAAGTCGAACATTCTGTACACCGCTTTCCCCAACAGTGGATACAAAGCGATCGACCTCAGGGTAGCTCCGGAGGTATTCCTCCACGCCTCTCACAACATCATCCGTATATTCCAGCTGACTTCCGGAGGGAGTCTTTATATCCACAATGATGCGCGGTTTGGGGACCTTGGGAAAAATCTGAAGTTTGACAAGCTTGAAATCGCTGGTAGCTGATATTCCTACAACAGCAAGAGAAGCAAACATTGCCAGGGAAACCAGGAAGACAACGGTCCACCGGTGGTTCAGCGCCCATTCAACAACTCTTGTATACACGCGTTTACCCACCCACTCGCCACTCATGACACCCGTATGCTTGGTCAGGGTCATGAGTTTGGAGGCCAGGACCGGAATGAGAAAATGATCTGCCAGAAAAGCACCGAACAGACTGAAAATGACCACCTTGGGTATGACCGACAGAAACTGGCCCATGGTACCGCTCATATAGATAATAGGGGCAAAGGCAACCATGGTGGTCAATACGGATGTCATGATGGGGATACCCACTTCATCAATGGACATGGCAGCCGCATCCTTGCGGTTATAACCTTCCTCCATGTGGCGGTAGGTGGATTCAGCCACAATGATAGCGCCATCCACAACAATTCCCAAGACGATGATCAGCCCAAACATGGAAATGCCGGTTCTTTCCAGATCAAAGAGATACATCAAGGGAAAAGATGACATGAGGGCAAAGGGCAGCGCCACCGAGACGATGATGGCATTTTTGAGACCGATGCCAAGAAAAAGCACAATAATGACAAAGAGGATACCCCATGCGGCATTTTGATTCAATTGGCTCGTCTGCTTTTCAATATCAGTCGCCTGCCGGGCAGTATAGG
>JGI10211J34971_10001948_pt1 | contig 17002 bp, 13 predicted proteins | sample Etolagsediment_FD_34971 | JGI IMG/M metagenome (IMG submission 34971) | reverse complement strand
AGATCGTTTCCTTGTAGTTTCTCAGCTTGCTTACAATGGTGAGGCCAGCAGCTCAGTGAAATACCAGGCTGGTGTTGGGTACTATAACTACCAGGATATGGAAACCACTGATTATGATATCCTTGAGTTCTTTGGTGACTTTGGTGGTAAGTTCGGTGATGGGCTGCCATGGAAGATCTATGGCCAGTATGCTGTGAATACTGCAAACGATATCGAGGATGAGGATCAGGGTTACCTTATTGGTGCTAAGATTGGTAAGGCCAAGAAGGTCGGTCAGTGGGAACTGGATGCTAACTACAGCCGTCTTGAAGAATTCGCTGTGAATCCGGACTTCACCGACTCTGATCGTGCAGACGGTGGTACCAATGTGGAAGGATTCGAGGTTGGTGGTTCCTACCATCTTGTTCAGAATATGACCCTTGGGCTGAAGTATCTCACTGGTACTGCAAATTATAATACAACCAAGGATGATGTCAAGATCTGGCAGGCTGACGTGGTTGTCAAGTTCTAACCTCTCTTGAGGGTTGTTTGGCACAAGTTGTGTTGCTGTTCTTTCTATGTCATTGCGTGTTCTTTCTCCGTTAGGTAAGTGAGTCAATCCCCCCGGGGTCTGCCGGGGGGTCACTTACACTAGCCCCTTTCGCGGAAGGGGAGGGGCTTTTTTTAAAATTTCTCTGTATTTTTTTACTACTCAAACAGAATTAACAGCCATGAAAATGTTCAGGAAACTTCTTCTTGCCGCGGCTATCTTCGGTTTTACTGCTGGTCCGGCTCATGCAGGTGATGCTATTGTGATGGACGGTTCTACCACTGTCGGTCCGATTGCCAAGTCGTTTGCTGCATACTTCACCAAGAATTACGGTGTACAGGTTACTGTCAGTGAGTCTGGCAGCGGTAATGGTGCAAAGAGCCTTATCAACGGTGCATGCGATATCGCTAACATGTCTCGCGGTATGAAAGACGCTGAGGTCGCTGCTGCCAAGAGCAAAGGCGTCGATCCGGTATCGCACGTAGTTGCGCTCGACGGTATCGCAGTTGTCCTGCATCCGAGCAACTTTGTTTCAGCCCTGACCGTTGACCAGATCCGTGATATCTACACTGGTAAAGTGACCAACTGGAACAAGGTTGGCGGCCCATCTGCCAAGATCGTTGTTATCCAGCGTGAGTCCAACAGTGGTACCCAGGATTCTTTCCGTTCGCTCGTAGTCGGTAAGAAAAACCCGATCACCAAGCGTGCAGAGACCCAGGCCAGTAACGGTGCTGTAAAGAGCCGTGTTGCCAGCACTCCTGCTGCTATCGGTTTCATCGGTCTCGGTTTTGTTGACAACTCCGTCAAGGCTATCAGCGTCAATGGTGTGAAACCAAGTATCGATACTGTTAAAGACGGTTCCTACCCGGTTGCACGTCCTCTCTTCATGGTCACCAATGGCCAGCCTACCGGCAATGTCAAGAAGCTCATCGAGCTTAACAGGACTGCTGATGGCAAGCAGATGATCAGCGAGCTTGGCTACGTCAACAAGTACTAAGCTGTAACTGTGGCTCGAGTGGTTACGGTATGCTGCAAAAAGTCGCCTTTAATGGCGGCTTTTTGCGTTTCATGAAGTCACATACATGTAACAATGCGCCTCTTGAACGGCTCAGGCAAAGGAGATACATTAAAGCAAAATTCAACGGCCTGAAAAGGCTTAGTCTGTTTCACCAAAAGATCATTGATTCATGCCAGATACCTCCAGCGGAACAATGGGTGGTTCTTCAGCTTTCGTTGTCAGTGCCAAGAAGCGGAGGATGCAGCAAATTATGAAGATGACCGGGGAATCGCTGCTGTTTCTTGTAGCCTCATTCGTTGCGGTTGTCGTGCTGTTCATTTTCTATTTCGTGGCAAGGGATGCGATTCCTTTTTTTCAGCTCAGGGGCTTTGCCGAATTCTTTACCAGTACCAATTGGTATCCTGCCGATGAACCCGGTGAGTTTGGAGCTCTTGCGATCATTTACGGAAGTGGAATGGTTACCCTGGGTTCTGCCCTCATTGCCGTGCCTCTTGGAATTGCAGCCGCAATATGTCTCAGTGATGTGCTGCCATTCAACATAAGGCAGTATGCCAAGCCTGTCATAGAGATGCTTGCGGCTATTCCTTCGGTTGCCTATGGCTTTTTCGCGCTTGTCATTTTTGCTCCCCTTCTGCAGAATTTTGGTGGTACGATATTGATGTGGACCTGGTGGGTGATTGCCGGGCCTTTCCTGGTGCTCGCTGTCGTGGTGCTGGGTGATATGGTTACTGCTGGTGAGCCTGATGAGGCAAAACGCGACAGGAAGCGCTTGCTGATGAACGGATTTTTCAGTGTGCTGGCGCTCGGACTTCTCTACTGGGTGGGGAATACACTCAACGCTATCCAGATTATGAGTGGAACCAATGCACTTAACGTCTCCATTATTCTGAGTTTTATGGCTCTGCCGACTATAGTCAGTGTTTCGGAGGATGCCCTTCAGGCTGTGGGGCGCGAATTGCGGGAAGGTAGCTATGCTCTCGGGGCTACAAGGGCTGAAACACTCGTGCAGACCGTACTCCCGGCTGCAAGCAGTGGTATTCTTGCAGCTGTTATTCTTGGTATCATGCGTGCTTTAGGCGAGACAATGGTGGTCTGGATGGCCTCCGGAAACTCGTCGCAGATTCCTGATCCGTGGTTCAATTACCTGGACTCAATCAGAACGCTGACAGCAGCAACCATTGCTGGCGATATGGGTGAGGCGGATCAGGTGACCGGCTCGGCTCGCTACCATGTGCTTTTTGCTATGGGGCTCCTGCTGCTCATTTTCAGCTTTGTCAGCAACTTTATCAGTGAACGTGTTGTGGTGCGTCAGAGGAAAATCCTTTCCGGCCAGTAACTCAAAATCAGTTGACCAATGAATATCGGTACAAGAAAACTACTCGATCGCTCATTTACCGCTGTGGGCTTTACATCGATCATGCTCATGGCACTGGCGCTGCTGGCTGTACTGGTTCCGATCATTACCGGTGGTATAAAAGCGCTTTACTTCCAGGGGACTGTAGAGCACCGTACGCTGCTGTTCAATGAGTTCCAGAGGGGGGATGAGGCGAAGCTGGCAGTGGATGCTGAACGTTCGGAAGCTGCTCGCAAGCCGGTGTATGAGTACCTGGCGGCGTTCGATACAGAGCTTGAAAGCCTTCCTTTCGAAAGGAAACGGGCCCTGGAATCGGAATACCATCATGTCCGCGATACGCTCCATGAACTTCTCGGGCCCTTGCCAGGCGATACACCGCCGCTTCTGCTTCGTTTCCAGTACGGAGTGACAAGGTGGGAGAAGGCTGAAGAGGAACTGCATAACCTGCTCTATATGACAAAGTGGGATTATTCAGATCCTACGAAAATGGCCACACAGTATTTTGCTCCAAGGGTGGATGAGTTTACGGGGACTTCACTGGAAGGACTGTTCGGGTATGTCGAGGAACATCTCGAGGAGATGCTGCTGCCTCAGCCGGAGTTTTACTGGGGGTTCATTACCGACCGTTCGCTCGATGCCCATATTTTCGGGGGTGTCTGGGCTGAAATACAGGGTACGTTCTATCTGGCTATTGGCGCCATGCTCTTTGCTTTTCCGCTTGGTGTGATTGCTGCCATCTATTTTACGGAGTATGCCAAAGACAATTATCTTACAAGCATGCTTCGTAGTGCCAACAGTACACTTGCGGGTGTCCCAAGTATTGTGTTCGGTCTTTTTGGTCTGGCGTTTTTCATCAATACAATGAAGGTGTCTGAGTCCAAGAGTGTGCTGGCTGGTTCTCTGACGCTTGCCATCATGATCCTGCCAACGATCATCAGGGCTGCGGAAGAAGCGATACTTTCCGTACCCAAGACCTATCGTGAGGCATCGCTCGGACTGGGGGCTACCAAGTGGCGCACCATCATGACGGTGATTCTTCCCGCTGCACTTCCCGGGATCATTACTGGCGGTATTATCAGCCTTGGCAGGGCTGCCGGTGAAACGGCTCCTATCATTTTCACTGCTGCAGTGAGTGTGGGCGCGACCATCGGTATAGCAGATGTCTTTACTGAGCCTACACCGGCTTTGTCGTGGAATATCTACAACCTTGCCAGTGAACATGAGGCGGCAAATGAAATACGCCATGTTCAGTACGGGATGGTGATGGCGCTTATTTCCATCGTGTTGCTGCTCAATATATCGGCCATCCTGCTCAGGGCCAGAATTTCTCAAAAACTCAAAGGATAAGGTGATGCATATGACTGCAGAAAAAACCGGTCAGGTTGCGGTAGATTCCGGTAATGACGGAGCTACGAGGGAGATCTTCCTGCCTCCTGAAAGAAAGCAGATCAGGGACGGAGGCAAGCCTCATGTGGTTGCTAAGAACTTCTCTATATTTTATGGGGATTTCGAGGCAGTGAAGAGTGTCGATGCTGAAGTTCTCTCGAAGTACGTTACGGCCATTATCGGTCCCAGTGGTTGTGGAAAGAGTACCTATCTTCGTTCGATAAATCGTATGAACGACCTCATTCCTTCGTTCCATACCTCTGGTACGCTGACGTTCGATGGTGAGGATGTCTACGGTAAGTATACTGACGAGGTGCTCCTGCGCAAGAAGATCGGGATGGTGTTCCAGAAACCCAATCCCTTTCCCAAGACCATTTTCGAGAATATCGCCTATGGTCCGAGGCTCCACGGTATCAACGACAAGAAAGCGCTGGCTGAAATTGTCGAAACCAGTCTTAAAAAAGCTGCCCTTTGGGATGAAGTCAAAGATAGGCTTGATCGCAATGCTCTTGGGTTGTCGGGTGGGCAGCAGCAGCGACTTTGTGTTGCCCGTGCGCTTGCTGTAGAACCTGAAATCCTTCTTCTCGACGAACCGACCTCTGCGCTCGATCCGAAAGCTACGGCAAAGATCGAGGATCTTATCGAGGAACTCAGGGGGAGTTACACGATCATGATCGTGACACACAACATGCAGCAGGCTTCACGTGTATCGGACTATACGATGTTCTTCTATGAAGGTGTCCTGGTTGAGTATGCGCCGACAAAGCAGCTGTTTACCAACCCGCGTGACCAGATGACCGAGGATTACATTACCGGCAGGTTCAGCTGATATTTTGCAAACAAGTTAAATGACATACTATGCCAGAAAGACCTGTGCATGAACAGATAAAGGAGCTTTCACAGTCGCTTGTGCTGCTGTCGGACAAGGTCCTGAAAAATTTTACCAGTACGTTCCAGAATCTGGCCGATCCTGATGCAGAGGCATCGGAAATGATCCGCATGGCAGAGGATGATATCGATATCAGTGAGGTTCGTCTGGAGGAGAAGTGCCTCGTTTTCCTGGCGCTTCAACAGCCTGTCGCCAGAGACCTGAGAAAGATNATCACCATTGTCAAGATCAACAATGACCTCGAGCGCATTGCAGACCTGGTGATGCATATCTACGAGAGGACCGAAGAGGTAGATGCTGCCATGGTTTCCCGTTACCGTTTCGAAGAGATGGCCGAGATCGCGAAGGATATGATCCAGAAGTCGATCCAGGCTTTTGTCAATTCCGACCGGAAGCTTGCCGAAGAGGTGATGTTCAGGGATGAGGAGCTCGATACAATGCATCGTGAGGTGTTCAGGAGCGTTGCTGGCGAGCTTAAGGAGAGCGGCTCTGATAGTGGCAGACTTATGGTTGCGTTGAGTGTGTCCCGTTACATCGAACGTATGGGTGATCATGCGACCAGGATTGCCCAGGAAGTGCTCTACCTGGTGACTGGCGAGATCGTGCGTCATGTCGAGGGTTCGTTCGAGAAACTTGTGCAGTCGCTGAAGGATTGAGCTGCGTGTGAGGCAAGAGGCCTGGAGAAGGATGAAGTGAAGTTTTTTCTTGCAAATAACGGTGCAGGAAGACTAAATTACCTCCGTTTTTCAGGTCTGTTTCCTTTCTCTATAATTGCTTACTGTTCATTACACCATGCTTAATCTCTTCGGAAAAAAATCCGGTTCTGCAGGCGGAGGTAAGGGCATCGAGAAGGTGGTCCGCCCCGAGGCGTTCACCATCAGGATCGATCCTGCCCGTTTCAATTTGTCAACTGCTCCGAGAGGGCCGGTACATGAACAGCTGGAAACGCTTCGCCAGAAGCTCACCAAGCTTTCTTCAAATGTAGAGAACAACCTGATGCTTGCTATCAGGGCGTCGACGAAGAGCAACAATGACCTGGCCCAGTCGGCATTCGATTTCGACAAGGAGTATATACAGAAAGGCAAGTTCGAGGTTGAATACCTCTGCCTGGCCTATGCCAATTTCCAGCAGCTTGGCGAAGAAGACCTCAAGACGGTTGAGCAGGCTCACCAGATTATGCGCAAGCTCGAGTCTATAGGTCAGTATGCCCTCAATATTGCAGATAAGACTGCCTATATCAAGTTTGCCAATATCGAGGTACTGCATAAAGACGAATATGATCTGAAGCCGATGGGTGATATAACCGCGGAGATGATCAAGAAGGTTGTCGAGGCGTTTGCAAGTGGCAATACCAAGCATGCAAAGGAGACTCTCGACATGATGAAGGAGATCCAGGGTATCTATGACAAGGCTGTAGCAAAGCTGAAACGTGAGGTTACCGATGACAATGTCACTAACTTTACCGGTATTTACTCGGTTGTGGAGCACGTGAAGATGTCGGCTGATATTTCCTGCGAGATTGCAGAGATGCTTATCTGAACCGGAATGCTATTGTCAGACCGGAAGGTGTCTGGCCAGTAAAAGGGCGAAACAGGTGTTCGCCCTTTTTGTTGTCTGGTAGCTTGTTTGTCGTTGCATAAAGAAATTGTTATGGACCTTAATCGTTGGAAGGGGGAATCGGTATCCCTGATCCTTACGCGAATTGCTCTTGCATTCTCATGGATCTACCAGGGGGCCGTACCGAAGCTTGCGTGTATGAGCAGTGGTGAGATTGAACTTGTCGGTTTTGTTATCACAACGTACGAGCTCGCTTGTGCCATGGTGGTCTGGATGGGATACGGGGAAATCATCTTCGGGGCTTTTCTGCTCTTTACAAGGCGGCGTTGGGTCTTCATTATGAATAGTGTATTTTTAACGTTACTTGTTGTGTACGTGGCTGTAGCTGATCCGGGGCTTCTCGTGCTGCCGTTCAATCCGCTTACCCTTAACGTGGCGCTTGCCGTCCTTTCTTTTGTTGCGTTTATCGAGTTGAAAAAGAGTATGACCTTATGAGCGAGAATAAGAACCAGTTTTCTATAGGCCTCGATTCCATGGCCAGGATTTACATGTCAGTGTCGGTGCTGATCATGACTATTGCTGCTTTTCTGGGTGGCATAGGTGCCTGGACAGACAGCCATGTGCTCGATACGCTGCACCCATACATTTTTTTTGTCGGTTTCGGTAACCTTGCCATTCTCATTCTTAATCGCTATCTCATTGCCGCTGTCTATGCTGACCTGAAGATCGATACAGGGCGGCAGATGCGCCAGGTGTACGCAGTTCTTTTTTCCCTGCTGATGGTGAGTGTGTCCGTTGTGTATGACCAGCCTCTCCTCAAGGCGGCTACGGGCCTGTTCCTGATGTGGGTGGCCCTGTTTCCGGCAATAGATATTGTAAGGACCCTTTCGCTGTCGAGGATATGGAAAGAGGTTTCGGTCAGGTACTATATTTTCGATGTTATTTTCCTGGTCAACGCGAACCTTGGGCTGTTTGCTCTCGGGTTGAAAGAGGCGTTTCCCGATACCGGGCTTATACCTTTCTTCGTTACCCAGTCAGCCTATTTTCTTGGATCCTCCTTTCCGCTCAGCATCAGTGTTATGGGGTTCCTTTATACCTATGCCTGGCGTCGTTCCGATAAAAAGGAGCTCATACGGATGCTGTTCAGTATCTGGTCCTATGTGTTTGTCGGCGGTGTGCTGGTCTTCCTCGTGGCTATCCTTATGGGGCATTATCCGGGGATGATGATCATCAGTCATATCCTGCTCTTCGGAGTCATGGCTCTGCTTGGCGGCTTTGCTGTGTACCTTAACCGCTTTTTTGCGAAAAACTTCCATCATCCGGCCCTTGCCTGGCTGTTGTCCGGCCTTGCCATGCTTCTTGCAACCAGTGCCTACGGGATTTTCAATATCTATTTCTACGATAAGATCCCTTTTGGTTCGGTGCCTCCGATTCGGGCCAGCAAGATGTGGATTTACCATTCCCATACCCATGCTGCATTGATGGGATGGATTACCTTTTCGTTCATTGGCATGATCTATATCGTTCTGCCTTCGATTGTCAAGTCAGGGTCGCTTGATCTGTTGCGAAGCGGTAATCCCATGGAAAAGCTGCTTGACAATACCGTCATGACACATGCCTTCCGTCAGTTGACGGTTGCCCTGATTGCCACGTCGGGCGTGATGGTTGCTTTCTGGATCGAAAGCGATCTTCTCCTGGGACTGTGCGGGGTTGTTTACAGCGGGAGTGTCTATTACCTTCGTGTCAATCTTTCTCGTGGGCTCAACCAGCTAAAAGGGAAAAAATGAAGTTGTTTACGAAAGCAATTCTTCTGGTAGCTGCATTTCCGCTTGTCAGCATGGCCTCCGATGATGCTCAGCTCCTCATGCTTCGGGAGGGCAGGGTTTCGTGGAATGCAATGAGGGATGAAGCATCAGTTCTGGTCCCCGATTTTTCAGATGCCCGGCTGCGCGGCATGGACCTGGCTGGGTTCGATCTCAGCAGAGCCGACCTTTCGGGTGCTGATTGCGAAAACTGTAACCTTGCCGATTGCGATCTTGATGGGGCCAGGCTTGACGGGGCGGATTTTTTCCAGGCTACACTTGTCGATGCCGTGCTTCGCAGAGCTTCACTACAGGGAGCTAATCTCGAGGAGACGTTGTTGTCCGGAGCAGATCTCGAGGGTGCTGATCTCCGTGGAGCGACGTTGCGTCAGGCTGATCTGTCGGGTGCATCATTGCGAGGTGCAGACTTGCGGGATAGCGATATGCGAGGGGTGAATCTTCGGGGGGCTGACCTCGAGGGCGCGGACCTTCGGGGGGCCTATCTCTGGCGGTCTGATGTGAGTTACGCTTCATTCCGGAATGCCAGGGTCGCATCGCATACGGTTCTGGAGACAGGACGGTTCGCTACGGTTGAGTGGGCGGGCAAACATGGTGCGGTTTTTGACGCTGAAGCTGGAATTGTTGCCCGGGAGGCGGCCATGGAGGCTACCGAGGGTTCGGTTATGCAGGATGAGCCTGCCGATGCAAATGTCGTGCGCCAGAAAATCAGGTATGGCCAGCCTGTGGCTGAAGCTCCGGAACTTGCCTATGATCTTTTTCAGTATCGGCTTCTTCGCAAGAACGTCAGTGACTGGAACAGGATGCGGCGGGAAAATACGGACGTAAAGGTTCGCTTGAGCGGTGCCGAGCTCAATCATAAAGTGCTTGACGATGTCAACCTGGTCAGAGCAGACCTGCAGGGTGTCGAGTTCAAGGGTAGTGACCTGGTGGGGGCGGATCTCAGGGGAGCGAATCTTTCCGGAGCCAATCTTCGCGAAGCTGACCTTTCAGATGCAGATCTCGGTGATGCTGATTTGCGGGGCGCTTATTTGTGGCGTGCGAATCTGAGCTGGGCCCGCCTCGTTGGGGCAGTGGTGAATAGTGAAACAATTGTGGAGACCGGAAGACCGGCTTCTGTGGAATGGGCTGAAAAGTATGGGGCGAAGTACAGTGCTGAATAGAGATATACGCAAGGGGGATGCAGGTTCGATGGTGGTCGGTCAGCACAACGGACATGGCAGGGAGCCACTGGTGAGTGTGACTATCCCCATGTATAACAGTGCCAGGTTTATTCGCAGGACGGTCGAGTCGGTGCTTCAGCAGACGTACCGGAATTTCGAGCTTCTTGTCTATGATGATAATTCCCAGGATGAGTCTTTCGGGATTGTGCAGGCTATCCGGGATCCCCGGATCAGGCTGGTACGGAACCACGAAAACCTTGGTCCTGAAGGGAACTGGAACAAGGCTGTCAGCGAGGTGCGGGGAAAGTATGTCAAGCTTATCTGCGGGGACGATATGCTCTATCCTGACTGCCTTGCTAAACAGGTTGCGGTACTCGAAGACCCCCGAAATTCCGGGGTGAGCCTGGTTTGCGGGCAGCGTACGGTTATCGATGCTGACGACAATGCCCTGATCAGGAAAATCAATTTTATCGATCAGGGCAGGCACGAGGCATCGGAGGTGAGCCGGAAGATTATCCGGATGGGCACCAATATACTGGGCGAGCCGGTGTGCGGTCTTTATCCCGCACGTCTGCTCGAGGGAACTCGTTACAATGCGACAGTGCCTTATACCATAGACCTCGATTTCTGGATGCAGTTGCTCAAGAAGGGTGATCTTTACATGATTGGGGAGCCGTTGTGCGCTTTCAGGATTTCCGAGGAGTCATGGTCGTCGAGGATTGGGGACTTGCGTTACCATCAGTTCCTGGAGTTTATGGACCGTACCGCATCTGATAGCAGTTTCGAGGTGACCGATCTTGACCTGTTTATCGGCAGGATACACTGCGCCGTTCATTCAATGACCAGTACGGTTGGGTTTAAACTCTTTGCCTGACAAGTTCTTTTTATGTTTCTTGTATAAAGGATATATAAAAAGTTACCCCTATGGATCCCATTCGAATAGACCAGTACTGTTTCAACCGTTTCAACCTCTGGCTGCAGTATGACCACCTGGCCACCGGGTTCATCGAGCTTGCTATCGAGGTCTATTATCCTTATGAAAGGAACGCCGAGGGGCTTGTGGTCTTCAGTCACGGGTTCCTTGTAGGGGACAATCTGCTCTATTATCCCGAGAAATTGCTGGACCTCCTGCTCAACAGGGAGGGCCCCTTGTTCCAGAAACATCCCTCGTCATATTACAACTATACCAGTGCTGCTGTACCCAATAACTGGGCGTATGCCTGTGTTACTGCCTGCCACAAAGAGAGCGAGGTATTGCCCTGGACGGATTTTGGCGGCAACCCCAGGGTTGGCCAGGAGGCATATGCGGCTGCATCCTATCTGGTACGGTATGGTGCAACAGCGGCATTCAATAACGAGAAGGCTGTGGCGCAAAGCCGTTTCATGAACAATAACAGGGTGCTTTTTGCCGGACATTCGGTTGGTGGGGCTCATGCACAGGCTGCAGCCTGCGGGTTCGATTTTCTCAGAGCTGAAGGGGATCGCTCCGGCCTTCGGTATGAACCAAGGTTTTTCGATCGCGAGATTCTTCCTTATCATACCGATCCACTCGCAGAGTGGGGCGAGGAGCTGCTTGCAAGTCCGGCGGGTCACCTGCAGCTTTCCCCTGTGGACATGACACGTTCGGAGATAGGATTCGGTATGCAGGCGTATCGTGAATTCCTTGCGGGGTGTGCCATGCCTGGTCTGATGGTCCTGGGGGAGTGCGATTGTGCAGCCCTCGACGATTCGACGCCTCCGGCCTGGTCACCTGAACCGTCCAGGGAGACGCAGTATTCGCAACTTGCCGGGCAACATGGAGCGTCGTGGGTCCTTGCCCTGAGAGTTGCCCAGGGTAGTCATTGCGGCTATCTTTCGCGGGACAATTTTTTCTGCAGTCGTGCTGACAAGTCCCGCTGCGGACTTTGTGCGGATCTTTCACCCTACAAGGCTGGCGGTGGCGAGTACATTTTTGTTGTCGAGCTCCTGGACCGGATCCTTGCCTACCTTGGCTCCAGCACCGGGCAACCTGCCAGCCGTGAGGAGTGGACTGGAAGCGAGGTCGTGCAGTGGCTCAATCGGCAATCCCCTGAAGGTACGACAATTTCTCTTCTGCCGGCTCCTGGCGGTGGCTATGTCGAGGGGATGTAGGACGCTGCCTTCCCTGGACTGAACGTTCCTGTATCCTGTAGTGTTGCACATGTGTAACCTCTCCTCAATGGGAGGGTTGTGGATGTGAAAATTATTTGTATACTATCTCCGGATTGTTCACTAACTTTTTCTGTGCCTGATGAAGCAGACCCCGCTGGAATCCTATACGCTTCTGCCGGACAGGGGCGAGGAACGGGAAATTCCTTTCAATTACACCTCTGCCGGCGATCGGCAGGCTCTCTCTCTCGTGTTCGATGAAGAGTACCTGCGCTTGTTCGATGAACTTCGTGATGTTCGTGTCACAGGTCGTTCAGCCCGTCTTCTGATGCGTATCATAGGCGAGCTCCTTATACACCGTCGTAACCCATACCTGTACCAGGAACTTATAGATTCCCATGCACGGCGTGTTCGCTTGTTCGAGCATGCTCTCAAGGATCTCGATATCATAGCTACAGCTGCAAACGGAGAAGAGCGGGTCCTGTCGATCATTTCCACGCTCAGATCCTATTTCTCGAGGTTCCGTGAGGAAATTGAGAGTGCACAGGATTTCCGGAAGCGTCTTCGGCGGGAACTGGGCGCCGTGGTTGGTATCGACAACGTCCTGTTCGATCCTTTTTCGCTTGTCTCACATGCTACGGATGCTACCGACTGGCGTTTCTACCTTCCTGTTGCCGTGGTAACCCCTGACAGTGAGGAGCAGGTTGCCCCGCTTGTGGCGGCTATCGCACGCAATAATCTCAAGGTGATTCCAAGGGGGGCCGGTACCGGTTTGACAGGGGGCGCGGTTCCTTTGCAGCGCAACTGTGTCATCATCAATACCGAGAAGTTGAACCATATCCGGGGCATTACCTACCGCCCGTTCATCAATTCAAAGGGTGAGCAGGTTGAGGCACCTGTCATAGAGGTGGAGGCTGGAGTCGTCACGGAAAAAGCCATGTCTTATGCTACGGCTGAAGGGCTTGTGTTCGCTACCGATCCTACCAGTGAATGGTCGTGTACCGTTGGCGGCAACATTGCCGAAAATGCCGGCGGGAAGAAGGCTGTCCGATGGGGGACCTGTGTAGACAACCTCCTCGAGTGGAAGATTGCGATGCCGTCAGGTGAGCAGTGGACGGTGAGACGGACGGATCACCATCTTCGCAAGATACTGCATGATGATACGGTAACGTATGAAATCCTCAATGCAGATGGTCGCGTGCTCAACCGGATAGAGCTCATGGGTACGGATATCCGCAAGCGGGGCTTGTGGAAAGACATTACCAACAAGGCGCTTGGCGGTGTCCCTGGACTCCAGAAGGAGGGAACAGACGGCATCATTACCTCTGCATTTTTTGTGTTGTACCCCGAGTATGAAGTGACAAAGACGCTCTGCCTGGAATTTTTCGGTCCCGATATGGACGAGGCAAGCGAAGTGATTGTCGAGCTGTCGAAGATATTCCCTCTGCCTGCCGAGGATCATGAGGCACTTCTTGCGCTCGAGCATTTCGATGACGAATATATACGGGCTATCGATTACAAGGTGAAGGCTGCACGCCCCCAGATGCCTAAAGCAGTGTTGCTCATTGACATAGCCGGCCATACCGGCGAGGAAGTCCAGCGCGGCATCGATCGTGTGCAGGAGCTGCTCGAGAAGCATCCCAATACCCTTATGTTTACGGCAAGGGATGCTGCTGAGGCAAAACGTTTCTGGTCTGACAGGAAGAAGCTGAGCGCAATCGCACGCCGTACCAACGCATTCAAGCTGAACGAGGATGTCGTTATTCCATTGGGTGCCCTGGCGGAATTTGCTCGTTTCATCGATGACCTCAATATCGAAGAAGAGCGTTTTTCACAGCTGCAGTTCATCGACAGGACCGAGGCGTTTATGCATGAGGCTGTAGTGCCGGAAGAGGGCGAGCAGTTTTCCCAGAAGATTCCGGCCGGGCGTGAACTTTGCAAGGCGACACGCGAAAGTTTGCTCGATGCGGATGAGAAACTGCTTCGCTCGCTGATGTTCGTAACAGATTTTCGCCAGGAGTTTCACGAGCTGTTCCACGGGTATCCAGGCATGGTCAAGGCTTTTGACGAGCTCTACGAGCACCTGAGGGCCTGCAGGATAGTTATTGCAACCCACATGCATGCCGGTGATGGCAATGTTCATGTCAATATCCCCGTATTGTCAAACGACCACGCTATGCTCAGGCGTGCTGATGGGGTAGTAGACAAGGTGATGGAGAAGGTGATTGCGTTGGGTGGGGTCGTATCGGGTGAGCATGGCATCGGGGTGACCAAGCTGAAATTCATGGAGCCTGAGCGCATCAGGGAGTTGAACGAGTACAGGAAAAAAGTTGATCCGCAGGGCATCATGAACCCGGGTAAGCTGCAGGATTATAAGGCGCTTGAGTATATCTTCACTCCGTCGTTCAATCTTCTCGAGCTCGAGGCGCATATCCTCAAGCGGGCACAGATCGAGGAGCTCTCCAAGAAGGTCGATTACTGTATCAGGTGTGGCAAATGCAAAACGGATTGCTGTGTCTACTACCCGGCGAGGGGGATGTTCTATCATCCACGTAACAAGAACCTTGCCATCGGTTCGCTTATAGAGGCCCTGCTCTACGATGCCCAGCGCGAACGGAAAACCGATTTCGAACTCCTTCGTTGGCTTGAAGATGTGTCGGATCACTGTACGATCTGCCATAAGTGCCTCAAGCCCTGCCCTGTGGATATCGATACGGGGGAAGTGTCTGTCGTCGAGCGCCGTATTCTCGAGGGATGGGGCTACAAGCATTCTGCACCCCTGACAAAGCTGACGCTTGGTTACCTCGACAACAGGACGCCTCTGTACAATAAGTTGTTCCGCAACACGGTCGTTCGTGCCGGTGGCCTGGCGCAGAGACTCGGTAACAGGATGACTGCCCCGTTCCAGTCTCCTGACAAGCCTTCTCCCATCTACCCGCTCCGGATGCTCCGTTCGTCTGTTCCTCCTGTACCTCAGGAGACTCTGCGCGATGTACTGCCGCAGTGTGACTCTGACCAGGTACTGGTGTTCGAGCCAGAGCATGAGTGTAGCAATACGGTGTTTTATTTTCCTGGCTGCGGGTCGGAGCGCCTGAACTCCAGTATATCCATGGCAGCTCTCTATGTCCTGCTCAAAAGCGGGATCAGGGTTGTGCTTCCACCACCTTTTCTCTGCTGTGGGTTTCCTGCACATGTCAACGCCAGGGATGATCTGAATTCCCGACTGGTGCTCCGCAATACTGTTATGTTCAGCCAGATCAGGGAGATGTTCTCATATCTCGAGTTCGATGCATGTGTCATTTCGTGCGGCACCTGTCTCGAGGGCCTGGAAAGCATGGAGACCAATCGGCTCTTCGGTGGAAGGATAATGGATGTGATGAGCTATGCGATCGAGAAGGGGCTCAGCCTCGAAGGAAAAGGCGATTGCCTCTACCATGCCCCATGTCATGACTCACTTGGTGGTGAAGCGCTGAAGACGATAGATGCTCTTGGTGGTTTCGGCAATGTCACGCCTGTTCCCCATTGCTGTTCCGAGGCGGGAACCATGGCGCTTTCACGTCCGGATATTACCGATTCGATGCTCCATCGGAAGCGTGAAGCGATCCGTAAGGAGCTGCATGGACGGGAGCATATGGTTATGCTTACCAACTGCCCCTCCTGTGTGCAGGGGCTTGGCCGTAACCGTGATATGGGTCTGGAGCCTAAGCATCTTGCTGTCGCTGCAGCTGAAAAGATAGGTGGAGCAGAGTGGCAGGAACGTTTCAGGGAAATGGTGGCAGGCGCTGTAGCTGTAAGTTTCTGAGTGTTTCATAACAAGGATAAGCATGTTTGACGAGATCGAATTTGAAAAGATCAAGCGTTTGCCGAAGTATGTCTTCGCAGCAGTCAATGAACTCAAAATGGCAGAACGCCGTAATGGCGAAGACGTGATCGATTTCTCCATGGGCAACCCCGACGGGCCTACACCGGAGCATATTATCGACAAGCTGGTGGATGCTGTGCAGAAGCCGAGGAATCATGGGTATTCGGTATCGAAAGGGATTTACAAGCTACGTCTTGCGATCTGTGACTGGTACCTGCGCAAGTATGGCGTGGAGCTCGATGCAGATACAGAGGTTGTGGCGTCTATGGGTTCCAAGGAGGGGTATGTGAACCTGGTCCAGGCGATCACCAATCCTGGCGATGTGGCCATGGTGCCTGATCCCTGCTACCCCATTCACTCACAGGCGTTCATCCTTGCGGGGGGGAACGTCCATCGTTTTCGCCTGGAGATGGATGAGGCGTACCGGCTCGATGAAGAGGCGTTTTTCCGCAATATCGAAACGGCCATGCGGGAGTCATTTCCCAAGCCGAAGTATCTTGTGGTCAACTTTCCCAACAACCCTACGACAGCGACGGTCGAGCTTCCGTTTTACGAGCGGCTTGTCGAAACAGCCAGACGCGAACGGTTTTACATTATCAGCGATATCGCTTATGCAGAGATCACTTTCGACGGCTACCAGACGCCATCGATCCTGCAGGTGCCTGGCGCTAAGGATGTGGCGGTTGAAAGTTACACGCTGTCGAAAACGTATAACATGGCCGGCTGGCGCGTCGGGTTCCTTGTCGGCAACCCGAAGCTGGTAGGTGCGCTTATGCGCATCAAGAGCTGGCTCGATTATGGTATGTTTACGCCTATCCAGGTTGCTTCAACGGTTGCACTCAATGGTAGCCAGGAGTGTGTGGGGGAGATCAGCGAAACCTATCGCAAACGGCGCGACGTGCTGTTGAGGAATTTCGAAAATGCCGGATGGCCGATTGTCTGCCCCAGGGCGTCGATGTTCGTCTGGGCTGAAATACCCAAACCATTGCAGGAGATGGGAAGTCTCGAGTTCAGCAAGCAGTTGCTCAGGGAAGCCCATGTCGCTGTAAGCCCCGGTATCGGGTTCGGGCCGAACGGAGATACCCATGTGCGTATAGCCCTTATCGAGAACGAGGAGCGTATACGCCAGGCAGCCCGTAATATTCGCAAATTCTTCAGGGAGCGGGGGATTCAGGGGTAATCTCGAACAGTTCCTCTATAGCTCCCTTTACCGCACCTGGCAGCATGTCTGCCGTGACCTGGCTCGATATGGGGCCAGCAAGGTCGCCGGCGCGTCCGTGAATCCATGCTGCTGCAG
>JGI10211J34971_10001946_pt1 | contig 17005 bp, 17 predicted proteins | sample Etolagsediment_FD_34971 | JGI IMG/M metagenome (IMG submission 34971) | reverse complement strand
CGATACTATTCGCGACCTGTATTCAGGTGAAAAACCGGCAATGTTTAAAGCGGATCTGGTCATTCCGCCATACCAGTTCTACTGGTTGACAGATCAGTAACTCTTTTTGTCGGTAACGTAGATTTTACCACTATGTGTCGAATCGCCATTTTCATTATTTCATCCAGGCCGCTCCAGTATTCACAACAGAGAATAGTCTCTTTCTACGCGACGAACTGTATGAATCTCAGTATACAATAAAAACCATGAACAAATTTATCATTGCAGGAATAGGTGAACTTCTTTGGGATGTTTTAGAGGAGTCCGAGGAACTGGGTGGCGCACCTGTCAATTTTTCTTATCATGCAAATAGCTTGGGTGCAAAGGGCTACGCCATCTCGACCGTGGGGGATGACAGGCGTGGAAAAGCAGCCTTGGCAGTGCTGGAAAAACGAAAGATGTCGACAAGGTACATTACCGTTCATGAAGAAGCTGTTACCGGATATGTGCTTGCCAATGTGGATGACAAAGGTGTCGCATCGTATTCTTTTCCTGATGACGTGGCCTGGGATCACCTAACTTTGGCTGAACCGACCCTGTCCCTGGCAAAAGAGGTGGATGCCATCTGTTTCGGCAGTCTTGGACAACGTTCCCCCAAGGCGCGCCTGGCAATTGTTTCATTTTTGCAGGCTACCCGGCCTGATACCCTTAGAATTTTTGACATCAATCTGAGACAGCATTTCTACACCACTGAAATAATACAAAATTCTCTAAAACTGGCGAATGTTCTAAAATTAAACAACGAAGAACTCGAGGTGCTTGGAGTCATAAACGACATCAAAGGTGATGAAAGTTCTCTCCTGAAAAAACTGGTAGAAAAATATAACCTGCAGTTAGCGGTCCTCACCCGCGGTGGGAAGGGGAGCCTTTTAGTATCCCCTGCTGATATATCCAGTCATCCTGGGTGCCCCACCAATATCGTGGACACCATAGGTGCCGGCGACTCCTTCACTGCCGCAACTGCCCTTGGCTTACTGAAAGGATACAACCTGTCAACGATCAACGATCACGCAAACAGAGTTGCAGCGTTTGTCTGTTCCCAAAAAGGGGCTATGCCGTTGTTACCAGTGGACCTGCGGGAAAACATATCCAAGACTGAACAATTAAGTTGAACTGTTTCTCAATGAAAAACAGTTGCACAAACACGAGGCAAAAATGAGCAATGAAAAAACTTCCTGGCAACAGGTCGCTGAACTGATCACCACGAAAAACAGTGCAGCCCTGCTTGAATACATTGATACCCTGAGTCCATCCGAGACGGCAAGAACCATTTCACGGCTTCCGGAAGAGACACGACTCCAGCTCTTCACTCTTCTCAGTCCCGAAGATGCCGCCGACGTCATTGAAGATATCCCCGAAGCTCAGGCTGCAGATCTGGTGGAGGAAATGCCATCGAATCAGGCGGCTGCCATTATGGAGGAGCTGGACAGCGATCACCTTGTCGATGTTCTCGGGGAGATGGATGAAGACACCAGTCGGGCAATCCTTGCAGAGATGGACCAGGAAGAGGCCAGAGAGGCCCGGATGCTCCTTGAGTACGATTCGGATTGTGCCGGTGGACTGATGATTTCTGAGTTTCTCTCCTACACGAGCGACAAAACTATCCAGGATGTACTCGACGACATGCAGGCCAACCGTGAAGAGTATGGCGGATACCATGTCCAGTATTTTTATGTTGTTGATCGAAAAGGAAAACTGAGTGGAATCCTTCAGATGCACGACCTCCTTTTTCCTTCGCGAAAAACACCTCTTTCTCAGATAATGATCAGCTCGCCCTTAAGCGTCTCAGATAAGGCGTCGCTTGCCGAACTGGAAGATTTCTTTGAAGAACATCACTTTTTTGGCGTGCCTGTTGTCGACGAAGAAAAGCGGCTTGTGGGAGTGGTATTGCCGGGAGCTATTGAAGAGGCCATCAATAAGCGAAAAACAAAGAATTTTCTCAACCTGAGTGGTATTGTCGGTGGCGAAGAGTTTCGAACCATGCCGCTGCTCACCCGTTCCGGGCGCAGGCTCTCCTGGCTAAGTGTCAATATCGTTCTCAATATCATGGCCGCAAGTGTCATTGCCATGTATCAGGACACCCTGGCAGCAGTGATCACCCTGGCAGTTTTTCTTCCCATGGTCAGTGACATGAGTGGCTGTTCCGGCAACCAGGCCGTAGCTGTTTCCATGAGAGAACTTTCGCTGGGACTCGTCCGTCCAGGGGAGATTCTGTGGGTACTGGCCAAGGAGGCCAGAGTGGGTATAATTAATGGTGCTGTCCTGGGAGTACTTCTAGGCTCCATTGCCTATTTCTGGAAGGGCAATGCCTGGCTCGGCCTCGTAGTGGGTGGAGCCCTGGCTGCTAACACCCTGGTATCTGTCACTCTGGGTGGTATGTTGCCCCTGCTTCTCAAACGGTTAAAACTCGACCCTGCCCTGGTTTCCAGCCCCCTGCTGACAACAGTCACCGATATGTGCGGTTTCTTCTTTGTTTTAAGTTTTGCCGCTGCAGTACTGCCAAAACTTGGAGGCATGTAACCGTTCTGTACGACCAGAACATTCGCCGGAAGCGGAGCCCCATACTATACACCAGAAAATACTATTTTATTTCGACAACCTACAAATGCAACACAAAAGCCACAGGTTCTTTTTTATTAATACTACTTCCCGACAACGATACTCAATACGGTCTGCAAGCTACTCATTCTACCGACCAGAAACATATCTCCCACAAAATGTAGCCACCTGATCCCTGACCACCCACCTGCAGATAACAACAATGGCACATGATTTGCAGTTAACATTGTTACAAGATATCCTTATGGTATGTTGCCGATACTAATATCGGTCAACATTTATTAACTCTCAGCATGGAGGATACATCATGGCAAAGAAAAATGAACTGGCAAAGAAAGAAGAAAAACGACCCGTTTCTTTTTTCGATGAGATGGCTAAGCTCTTCGAAAGGTTTCCCAGTCATCCCTTTTCAATGATGACTCACCCGACCATGTGGTCAGGCAGTCCTTTTCCCACAATGGCTGACATTTCTCCCTCTGTTGATATTTTCGAGGAAGATGACACCATTGTGGTAAAGGCAGATATCCCTGGCATCAGCAAAGAGGATCTCAATGTTTCCATCAACGATAGCATCCTGACCCTCTCCGGTGAGAAAAAGCAGGAGGAGAAAATTGAAAAGAAAAATTACCATCGGGTCGAGCGCTCATATGGCTCATTCTCCCGCAGTTTTCAGCTTCCTGGTGCGGTGAACAGTGATCAGGTTAAAGCCTCTTTTAAAAAGGGAGTACTGGAAATACGAATTCCTAAAACCGGTGATAGTAAGAGAAAAAAAATAAGCATCACATAACTCGACATGTCATAACCCCATTCTGCAACTCTCTATTCTTGTTTTTCTGTTCCTGGTTTGATCCGGAAATAGTATATTCTTTTCCGCAGTCAACCAGGAACAGAGACAACGAATCATTCCCAGAACTCATCCAAACCACAGACAATTATTCAACAGCTAATATTTTATGGTGCAGTAAGGGTGTTAAAAATGTATGAAGTTCTGCCTCAAAGGCTTTACCTTACAGAATGTACAGGAATACCAAAACAACTCTATCGGCAGGGCAAAGGATGATCGCATTACTATGAAAATTTGTTTTATCATGTACCCATGGGAACGGGTAACCCCCGAAACAGATACCACGCTCAGACTGATTCATGAGTGCGTTAACAGGGGATATCTGGTCGCCATTACAACACCAAATAAGCTGACCATCCGGGAAAGCATTACCAGTGCTTTCTGCAATGTTGCGGTAAAAGGTAAAATTTCACAAAACATACCTTCCTTTTACCGGAATGTGGAATTTAAAAAACTTCTGCTCCCCCTGGCCGGTTTCGATACTATCTTTATGCGTGCCAACCCACCGCTGGACACCCTGGCTCTGAACTTTCTTGACTCTGTGCGTGATCACACCTTTATCATCAACGATATTGACGGATTGAGGATTGCCAACAACAAAGTCTACACAGCCTCTTTTCAAGAGGAGGCCCAGGAATACATTCCCAGGACTTTTGTTTCAAAAAATCGAGATTACCTGATACGGATACTGAACGAATCGGAAGACGAACGGATGATTATGAAGCCACTGGACGGTTACGGTGGCCGTGGTGTTATCATTCTCGAAAAATCAGCAAAACGCAATGTCTCATCCCTCCTTGATTTCTATATCGGGGAAGGAACAGATACCAACTATGTGATCCTCCAGGAATATGCCCATGGGGCTGAAGACGGTGACGTGAGAATTATGATGCTCAATGGAGAGCCCATAGGCGCAATGCGCCGTATACCGGCCCAGGATGACATCCGCTCGAACGTACATGCAGGGGGGAGTGTTGTCAAACACACGCTCAGCAACAGGGAAAGACTGCTGTGCAAAGCGGTGGGGCCAAAACTGGTTCGTGACGGTCTTTATTTTGTCGGTCTTGATGTCATTGGTGAAAAACTGATCGAGGTGAATGTACTCAGCCCCGGCGGTGTAGCCAGGATTAACAAACTCAACCGAACAAAACTTCAACAGAAGGTAATCGACTTTGTGGAGCGTGTTGTCGCAACCAAAGAGATCTCTATCAGTCGCAAACATTCATTTCGCAAGAGTATTGAAGATGCAGACCTTATCTGAAAAAGAGATCATTCGCAACATACGGCGTCAGGAACCCTTCGCAGCAGTTATTACCAGCGGAGCCTTCAGTATCAGGGTTGATCGTTATGCCCCTGCAGTCTGTACCGCCATTCATGCAGGACATGCAGTGCAGGAGGAGCTTCACGACAAACTGCTCCTCAGTGAAACCGAAAGACGCTATGAGGAAGATCCTTTTACCGGTGACATGCTGGCCTCTCTGCCCATCGTCCTGGAGGCGCTTGACTCACGTTACCAGTATGATCTGAACAGATTGCCAGAAGAAGCCATCTATGATGAAGCCTGGGGTAAAAAGGTCTGGAAAGAGCCCCTCACAGAAAAGGAGAAACAGGCAAGCATTGCCAGGCATGACAGTTACTACAGGGTGCTTCATAGCCTTTTGACTGTTCTGGAAAAACTGTTTGCCCGCTGCATCATCTATGACCTGCACTCCTACAACCACAAACGCCTGACAGCTGCCACCCCCCTCTTCAACATAGGTACCCATTTCATAAGTATGGATGAATACCAACCGGTTGTGGATCATTTAAGGGGATTGCTCTTGAAAACAGAATTCCCAAATATCAAAAACCGGCTGGCCCTCGATGATGTTTTTTTGGGAAAGGGCTACCAGGCGGCCTTTATCCATGAGCAGCACAACAGAAGCCTCTGCATTCCCCTTGAAATCAAAAAGGTATATATGGATGAGACTACGGGAGAGTCATACCCACTTATCCTTGAAGCAGTTACTGAAGCCCTGAAGCAGGCATTCAGCTATAATGCAGCCTATTTCAGCAGAAAATTTACCGGAAAAAAAATCCAGCGTGCCCTCTTCTTTGCTGAAGAAAGCAGCCGTGTAGTGAAAAAAGTTGATACAGCTCTCTATCGGGTGGCCAAGGGGATTGATACCCTGCGTTACATTAATCCTGTAAATCTTACCCAGGAACGGAAACGTTTTTTTGCTAAACAGTGTAGTTACACTCCACAATTTCGCTATCGACAACTGAAAATCGACCCCTTTGCCTTTCGCAAGAAGCTTTACGCCATTGGTGTGGATACAATTCAGGATGTCAGCATCCGCCAGCTCTATAGAAGCACTATCGACATGCTGGCCCAGAAAGTTGATCTTCTGACCACGATTGGAACAGACACTTTCCTCTATAACTCTCTGCGGTTTCACGGAGAACCATCCGAGGCAGATATAGAACTGGCCCGTTTTCTTATTGCCGCCCCCCCTATCGAAAAAGAAAAAAATCCTAAACTGCTGAGCGCCAGAGAATGTGCAAATGTATTTAAGCGAGCTGAAAACGATTACGGCTTTAGCTTTCAGGTGGAACTGAGCAGTCGCATCGTGGCCAGAGCGATGGTTTCCAGTGGCCGCCGTAAAGTTATGATCAATCGCAACGCCCAGTTCACAGAAGTTGAAATTCAGGCGCTTATTCACCATGAATTAGGGGTACATATGGTGACCACCAGTAACGCCAGGCAACAGCCTTTGAAAATCTTCAGGATGGGCCTGCCAGGTAACACCGAGACACAGGAGGGACTGGCACTCCTCAGCGAATATCTGTCAGGCAATCTGACTCTCGCCCGCTTACAATCACTGGCCCACCGGGTAATGGCAGTGCACATGATGGTCAAAAATTATGATTTCCCAAAAACTTTTAAATCCCTCAGCAATGACTACGGTCTCTCCCGGGAGGATGCCTTTAATCTGACGGTACGGGTATATCGTGGAGGGGGGTTCACCAAGGATTATCTCTACCTCACAGGTCTGCGCAAGGCTCTGCAGCTCTATCGCTCTGGAACGGACCTCCAACCCATGTTTGTGGGGAAGACCTCCATTGCCTTCCTCGACACCTTAAAAGAAATGCTTGGCCGGGATGTGGTATCCAACCCCCTGCACCTCCCCAGGGCCTGGCAGATGAAAGCGCAGGGCAGTCCGATTCTGGACTATCTGCTGAGTTCTTTTGAATAAGGAGATGATGTATATGAAATTTGCTGATATGCCCGATAAATATAGAGACTATGCTTCCTCAAAGGTGGTGATTCTACCCATACCCTACGATGGCACTTCAACCTGGATGAAAGGTGCTGATCTCGGGCCGCAGGCCATATTGGATGCCTCTTTTCATCTGGAACTATACGATATAGAAACTGGCACAGAGGTATACCGGCATGGTATCTGTACTCTGGATCCGGTTTCCTGTCCAAAAGATCCAGGAGAAATGGTTGCAGAGCTTCGGCAGCGCGCTCTCCCCCTCTTCCGCGACAACAAACTTGTGGTGGGGCTCGGCGGAGAGCATTCCGTCACTGTCGGCCTGCTCCAGGCGGCACAGGCCCGCTATCCGAATTTAAGTGTGCTCCAGCTTGATGCCCATACGGACCTGCGTGACAGTTATATGGGAAGCCCCTATAACCACGCCTGCGTTATGGCCAGAGCCAATGAAATCTGCCCGGTTGTACAGGTGGGAATCCGCAGCATGGATATTGAGGAGATGGACAGTATCGAGCCAGACCGCCTGGTGTTGGCCCATGACCTGCATCGACACGGCATCAATGCTGCAACCAATGCTCTGGATCAACTCACTGACACAGTTTATCTCACCGTTGACCTTGATGTCCTTGATCCTTCCTGTATGCCATCCACCGGAACTCCGGAACCAGGAGGAATTGACTGGTACATGCTGAACCAGATTATCCAGTACGTAGCTAGTAAAAAGAAAATAATAGGCATGGATGTCGTAGAACTATTACCTCGCAAACATAATCAGGCCCCAGATTTCCTTGCTGCCAAACTTATTTACCGCTCTCTGAGTATGATCCTCACTGATTCTCTGAAACCATAGGCCAGAAACTGACAGAACCTCGAAAAACAAGACCATCAAGTTCCGTTTTTGCCAGTATTGCAGAACTGACAGTTCCTTTTTCTCCGTGTTACTCTGTGCTATTCTACTATAAGACAGCTCAGTCACGAGAATTTTCTTTACAAACTCTCCAAAGCAGGCAAACATCATCAAGCATAAACAATGGCATGCTGTTTGCTATGCGCAGGACATATGGGGGAAGGAGGACCTAACCGATAATTTTCATTTTTACAAGGTAAACAGTATGGCTAAGAAAAGATGTATGAGCTGTGGCGGTGATATTCGTATCTATTACGATCATGAGATTGGCGATGAAGTATTCTGCGAAGAGTGTGAACGGGAATACAAAATCTGTTCTTTACACCCGGTTCATCTGGAACCTCTGGAAACAGGCAACGACTATCATTTTGAAGAAGATGATTATTAACAGATATCAGCTCCCTGGAACAGAAGGGACTCGGAATATTTAATGCGTAATACACAACACCAACCGTCTCAACAGAGAAGCTGTACTCCCTATAATGTCGAATCCTGGGGCAACGGCTATTTTATTGCCAATGAGAAAGGGCACCTTTGCGTCCTTCCTGAAAAAAAGGAAGACGGTCCCAGAATCGATTTTATGGAGGTCATCAAAGAGATACAGGAACAGGGAATTCCTTTTCCCACCGTTATACGCTTCCATGACATCCTTCGGGCTCAGGTTCAGCTCCTCAATACCACCTTTGCTAATACAATTGCAGAGCATGGTTACCAGGGAAGATTTTATGGAGTGTATCCCATAAAGGTCAATCAGATGCGGGAGGTTGTTGAGGAAATCATTGATGCGGGCGGTTCCTTTGACCACGGTCTGGAGGCTGGATCAAAATCAGAGCTCCTGGCCTGTCTCGCCTATAATGACAACAGTAATTCTCTCACCATCTTAAACGGCTACAAGGACGAGGATTATATCCGACTCGCCCTGCTCGGCCGCAAGCTTGGGCGAAAGATCATCATTGTTGTTGAAAGTTTTTCTGAGTTTGAGATGATTATTCGCCTTTCCAAGGAGATGCAGGCTGACCCGCTCATTGGAATCCGAACCAAGCTTTCAGTCAAAGGACGGGGACGCTGGGCCGGATCCAGCGGTGACCGTGCCAAATTCGGTCTCACCTGCAGCGAAATCGTTGAAGGAGTAGAGCTTCTGCAGCGAAACGGCATGACCAACTGTCTCAAGCTCCTCCACTTTCATGTGGGCAGCCAGATTCCTGATATTCGCATCGTCAAAGAGGCAGTCACTGAGGCAGGACGCATCTATGCCAACCTTGCCCAGAGTGGGATCATAATCGACTATTTTGATGTGGGTGGCGGACTCGGTATTGATTATGATGGCAGTAAATCAACGGGTGACTCTTCACGAAACTATACCCTGGCGGAATACTCTGCAGATATTGTCAGTGGCCTGCAGCAGATCTGTGACGAAATGAATGTTCCCCACCCCCACATTGTCAGTGAAAGTGGCCGTTATATCACAGCCCATCACTCCTGCGTTGTCACCAATGTGATTAACACCATCCATCAGGCCAGCAATCCGTGCCAAACAACCGTTAAAGAAGATGAACATGTCCTTCTTGGTAATATGCGGGAATCAGCAGAGCACCTCAAGCTTGAGAACTGTCAGGAAATTTTCAATGACATTCAACAGATTAAAGAGGATACCATTGCCGCCTTCCGCCTCGGAGTCATCTGCCTGGTGGAACGGGCCAAAATAGAAACCCTTTACTGGCTGACTATTAACCGCATTGACACTATGCTTACTGACCTCGATTTCATCCCCGAGGAAATGCAGCAGATAAAAGAACTCAAGGCCAGTCAGTACCTCTGCAACTTTTCCGTGTTCCAGTCTGCGGCTGACACCTGGGCCATCAGCCAGATCCTGCCCATTATGCCGCTGCTTCGCCTCGATGAAAAACCCAGCGAACGCTGCTCCCTTGCCGACATCACCTGCGATTCGGATGGAAAAATCACCCGCTTTATTGCCAAAGACGGGTATGATCAGAGTCTTCTCCTCCATACCCTGCAGCCAGACGAAGATTACTTTATCGGTCTTTTTCTCACCGGGGCCTATCAGGATGTTATGGGTGATATGCATAACCTCTTTGGCCGCCTTAACGAGGTACATATCTACTGCGACGACGACGATCCCAACGACTTTTACATTGAAGAGGTAATCAAAGGAACATCGTCCCAGCAGGTTCTTGCCACCATGCAGTACAGCCCTGAAATCATGGCCAGATCTATCAAGACACAGATAGATATGCAGATAAAACAGGGAACAGTGCTTCCACGGGAAGGTGTTGGCCTGATTGATTTCTACGAAAGCTGTCTCCAGGGTTACACATACCTGAATATTTAATAATTAAAGGATATTACTTATGTCACGAGTACTTATTATCGGGGCCGGCGGAGTCGGTTCGGTTGTTGTCCACAAATGCTGCCAGGTGCCTGAAATATTCTCTGAGATCATGCTGGCCTCCCGTACCAGAGAAAAGTGCGACGCTATCGCGGCCCAGCTGCCCATGGCCATCCAAACCGCCAGGGTAGATGCAGATCAGGTGGATGAACTGGTCGCCCTGATGCAGAGCTTCAAACCGGATTTATGTATCAATGTTGCTCTCCCCTACCAGGATCTTACCATCATGGATGCCTGCCTGGAGTGTGGTGTCAACTACCTTGATACGGCCAACTACGAACCACGCGATGAAGCAAAGTTCGAATATCACTGGCAGTGGGCCTACCAGGAGCGTTTCAAGGAGGCGGGGCTCATGGCTCTGCTTGGCTCCGGATTTGATCCCGGTGTCACCAATGTATTTACCGCCTGGGCCCTGAAAACCCAGTTTGATGAAATCCGGGAACTTGACATCATTGACTGTAATGCCGGAGATCATGGCCAGCCCTTCGCTACCAATTTTAATCCCGAGATCAATATCCGTGAAGTCACAGCCCCGGCCCGGCACTGGGAAGATGAACAATGGGTGGAAAGTCCTGCCCTGTCAACGAGCAAAGATTTTGATTTTCCAGAAGGGATCGGTGCGCGTAAAATCTACCTGATGTACCACGAGGAGCTGGAGTCCCTGACCAGACACATTCCTGGTCTGGAGAAGGCACGTTTCTGGATGACTTTTTCTGACAACTATCTCCGCCATCTTAAAGTGCTTCAGAACGTTGGAATGACCAGCATAGAACCCGTGGACTATAACGGACAGCAGATCATCCCTCTGCAATTTCTGAAAGCACTCCTGCCCGATCCCGGCTCTCTTGGCCCCCTCACCCATGGACGCACCTGCATAGGCTGTCTGATCAAAGGAATAAAGGATGGACGGGAAAAGGAGTACTATGTCTACAACATCTGCGACCATCAGCAGTGCTATGAAGAGGTTGGAGCACAGGCTGTTTCCTATACCACCGGCGTCCCGGCCATGATTGGGGCCATGCTTATGCTCAGCGGAGTCTGGAGCGGACACGGGGTTTTTAACATGGAACAACTCGACCCTGCACCTTTTATGGAGAAGTTGAACCTGCATGGTCTGCCATGGAAAGAAGTTATCTCCTGAATTTCGACCCGGAGCAGGTGAATACCCCCTGCTTTGTGGTCGATGAATCGGCACTCCTTCGCAATCTCAAAATCCTGGATGAGGTGCAGCAGCAAACAGAGTGCCGGATCCTCCTGGCTCTTAAGGGATTTGCCATGCCCGGCGTTTTCCCTCTTGTTCGTAAATATCTGCACGGGGTCTGTGCCAGTTCTCCCCACGAAGCAAGACTTGGAAGAGAGGATTTTCAGCGGGAAGTACACAGTCACGGTCCTGCCTTCAGCGACAGGGATCTGACCGAGCATCTACTCTACTGTGATCATCTGGTCTTTAACAGCTTTCAGCAGTGGCACCGTTTCCAGAAACAGGTCAGGGAATGTCCGAGAGATATCTCCTGCGGTCTGCGGGTTAACCCCGCTCACTCCGAGACCGCGGTCGCCCTGTACGACCCCTGCCGCCCTGGCTCCCGCCTCGGTATTTTGCGGGAACAGTTTAGTGGAAAGGATCTTACTGGAATCAGTGGTCTCCACCTCCACACTCTCTGTGAAAAGGGAGCAGACGCACTGGCCCGAACGGCAGAGGTCTTCGAAAAGCAATTCGGGGAATTTTTACCTCGCATGCAGTGGCTCAATCTGGGAGGCGGTCATCTTATCACGGCTCCTGGCTATGACACTGATCTCCTTTGTGAAGTCATCAACCATTTCCGCTCCCGCTATGATCTGACCATTTACCTGGAACCAGGTGAAGCCATAGCCATCAACACCGGAGCACTTATCACCACTGTCCTTGATATAATCGACAATGATGGTCCCATAGCTATCCTTGACACCTCGGTCTCCTGTCATATGCCAGATGTCCTGGAAATGCCCTACCGGCCTGATATCAGGGGGGCCTCCCTGCCCGATACTCTGGCCCACAACTACCGTTTGGGAGGAGTCTCCTGTCTGGCTGGAGATATGCTTGGAGATTACTCCTTTGCTGCCCCATTGCAGGTTGGTGACCGCCTTATCATCGAAGACATGAGCCACTACACCATGGTCAAGACCAACACTTTTAACGGAGTTCGCCTGCCGGATATCGCACTGTACAGGCCAGAAAGGAAGGAAGTAGAGACCCTCCGCAGCTTTACTTATGAAGACTACCGGAATCGTCTTGGGTAAAATTTGAGAAAGCAGAAACCGTATTTTGACAGAATAGCAGCAACCGTCTCATTGAGGATAACACACAAATGAAAAAAACATGCTCACCCCCAGAGTCAAAACCCACCGACGCAGGACTTGCCGACACGGTCGCCTGCGATTCAGATATCTGTTTTATTGATGGAAAGGAAGGACGACTTGTCTACCGTGGATATGACGCCCTGGAGCTTGCAGAGAAGAGCAGCTTTGAAGAGGTTGCCTATCTGCTCTGGTATGGTTGCCTGCCAAGAGAGACTGAATTTAATGCCTTTCTCGACGGCCTTCGTGCTTCCATGGCATTACCNACGGAAACCGTCATGATCCTGCGAATGTTTCCCAAAACAGCNACCCCCATGGAGGTCATCCGCACAGCAGTATCTTCCCTCGGCCACTGGGATCCGGACAGCGGCAATACGGGACTGTCCGCTTCTCTTCGCAAGGCACAGCGTCTCACCCTTCGTATTCCTCTGCTTATTGCTGCTCATCAACGGCTGCGGGAAGGTCTGGAGCCAATCCAGCCCATACCGGGGCATGGTATCGCCTACAATTTCCTCTATACTCTACAGGGGAAAGCTCCGGATCCACTGGTAGAACAAGCCTTTGATACTGCCCTTATTCTTCACGCCGACCACGAACTGAACGCATCAACCTTTGCCGCCCGGGTAACAGCGGCAACACTCTCGGACATCTACTCATCGGTAACCTCCGCCATCGGTGCCCTCAAAGGACCGCTCCATGGTGGTGCCAATATGGAGGTAATGCAGCTTATTGAAGAAATCGGCAGACCGGAACTGGCGGAAAAAATCATCCTTGAAAAACTTGCAAACAAGGTCAAGATTCCTGGATTTGGTCACAGGGTATACCGTTGCGAAGATCCACGAGTGAACATGATCAGAGAGTTGGTACGCAGCCTGAGCAGTGCCATGGGCGATAGCAACAACTTTGCCATAACACAGGAAATAGAAAGGGTAGTCCTTGAACAGACCAAAGTGTTCCCCAATGTGGACCTCTACACCGCCTCACTTTACAGTGCCATGGGCCTGCCTCCAGAACTCTTCACTCCGATTTTCGCCATCAGCAGAACCGTTGGCTGGACATCACACATCATGGAACAGTGGGGAAACAACCGCCTTATCCGACCACGGGCAGAATACATCGGCCCCACGGATCTTCACTACGTAAGTATAGAAGAACGCTCCAGATAGCAAAAGCAGATCCCGTACATCCTTTCCTCCATGGAAACATTCGTTTCCATGGGGGCGATATCAGGCTCTCTCATAAGAACAGCAACACCCAAAGCCCATGAACTCTGTACTTATAATAATTGATTCTCTGGATCTGTGGGAGCCCTACTATCACAGCGACAGTGTTATTACAGCCATTCAGTATCTGCAACGTGAAGAGTTAAGTCAGGATCCTCATCTGGTAATCAATCTCTGTTCAGATCTCTCCTATAACTCTGAGGGCTATTACTGTTCCTTACTGGCTCAGGCAAGAGACCATAAAGTCATCCCGAAAGTTGAAACTTTGAACAAGTTCGACAACAGCATCACCATGAAGCTCGATAGTGCAATGAGCCGCCTTCTCAGATTTGACAAGTCTGCTCTTTTTGAAAAAGAGTGTGACTGTAGCCATCATCTGGATCTGTTTTTTGGGAAGTGTGAAGATGCAAAGTACGAACGTCTTGGTCGTTTCTTCTTTGATCTATATCCCTGTCCACTTATGCGGGTAAGCTTCAGTGGACCGCAACGAGCGGAGATCTGTAATATTCGTTTGCTGTCACTCACCGAACTTGATGACCGTCAGCAGGATCTTTTTGCAGGCAGTCTGGATTTATTCAACAAAAAGGTATGGCGGCAGCCACGCAGTAAAAAACCGGCCCGCTATGATCTGGCAATCTTTTATGACCCGGAAGAACTCCTTCCACCAAGCAACAAAAGTGCCCTCAAGCTCTTTTTAAATGAAGCCAGAAAAATGAATGTGAATGCTGAGCTGCTCACCGCAGATGATGCTTCACGCCTAATGGAATTCGACGCGCTCTTTATCCGCCAGACAACTGCGGTGAACCACATCACCTATCAACTGGCGCAAAAGGCACAGCAGGCTGACATGGTAGTCATAGATGATCCGGCATCCATTATCTGCTGCACCAACAAGGTCTATCTCAAAGAACTTATGGACAGGTCTGCCATACCGGCACCCAGATCAATTCTCCTGTTCAGGGAAAAAATTCCATCCTATGAAGAAGTCTCTGAATACCTCGGACGGACGATGGTCATGAAGATTCCCGATGGTTCTTTTTCCATCGGTGTTTCCCTGGTTTCTTCAGATAAGGAATACATCGCCCTACAGGAAGCACTTTTTCAGCACTCCTCGGTTTTACTTATACAGGAATTTATGCCGACGGAGTTTGACTGGAGAATCGGTGTATTAAATGGCGAGTGTATCTACGCCTGTAAATATTACATGGCCCGCGGCCACTGGCAGATTTATCAGCATAAGGCAAGTGGTCTCACAAAATCCGGCAAAAGTGAGACCGTTCCTGTTCACCAGGTACCATCCCAGGTCACCCGTATTGCCAAAAAAGTGTCCGCAGCCATTGGCAAAGGATTGTACGGGGTTGACATAAAAGATGTCGATGGCCAGGCAGTGGTGATCGAGGTTAACGATAATCCCTCCATTGATCACGGCGTCGAAGACAAGATTCTGGGCAGTGAACTGTACCGGATAATTCTGCGTGAGTTTATTGCCCGTTTGAACAAAAAAAGAAGGGCCTGATACGAGATGACCAGGATTATGGCAGTTACCAAAGAAGATATTCCCGGGCTCTGCCTCCTCGAGGAACAACTTTTTTCCTGTGACCGGATATCTCCCAGGCAATTCAGTTATCTGATTTCCAAAGCAAACAGTGTTGTTATCAAGGCAGTCTGTTCCGAAATATTTGCAGGGTACATGGTGCTGCTGAGGCGCAGAAATAGCCGGAGGATGCGGATCTATTCACTCGGGGTCGCCCCATCTGTGAGACGACTGGGTGTTGCAGCGGAGATGCTTGCATTTGCGGAAGATATTGCTGCAAAACATAACTGTAATTGTCTGAGTCTCGAGGTTTCCAAACATAACGATGCCGCCCTGAGATTCTACAAGAATGCTGGTTTTCTCTACTATGGTGAAAAACAGAAGTTTTACGAAGACGGAACCACTGCCCTGCTGTTAAAAAAAAACATACCTGAAAGAGAAACACAACCATGATTCATCCTGACACCGAAGTTCGCTACATAAACGCAGAAAAAGGGAACGGACTCTTTGCCACCAGTTTTATTCCCAGAGGAACTGTCACCTGGGTACTCGATGTCCTCGACAGGGAGATCCCCCCTGCAGACATGGCAGCCTATGACCAGCAAATCCGAGAAGTTCTCCTCACCTATTCGTTCCGGAACAGCAAGGGGAACTACATCTTCTGTTGGGATAACGGTCGCTACATAAACCACAGTTTTCATGCAAACTGTTGCCTTACCCCCTATAACTTTGAGATTGCTATAATGGATATCAATGCCGGGGAAGAATTAACAGATGACTACGGTACTCTTAACATCATCGAACCCTTTACAGTTGATTCGGAAGGCGGCAATCGAAACACTGTCTACCCCGATGATCTTCTCCGCTACAGTAAAATATGGGATGCAAAAATTGCCGCGGCTTTTCCAGAACTGTCAGTGGTAAAACAGCCTCTGTGGAAGTTTCTTTCCCCAAAAACCCAAAAGGCTATTCAGCAGGTTCTTGAGGGAACCTCCCCACTGCCTTCCATCAAATCCTGCTATTATGATAAGAGCATTGTGGAATAATTGACAAACTATTATGGTTTTGCTCTCTGAAGCTGTGTACTTACTTACACGAATTCAGCTAATCCACTTTTTCAAAAAACAACAAATTGTTACGTACAGAGAACAGTGCCCGGAAAAGGGAATTCTTTCGTAAACTCCCCCCGGACACTGTCATATTCATTTCTGGACAAAAAGTGTAATCTATATGCTTACCACCTTGCTCTCCCTCTGTTGTCCTGCCAATGCTTCCGATGATGCCTATGCTGCTGTCTATACGGCCTGGGTTGCGGAAGGTATACAACGGGTCTAGGCCTAAAAACAGGTGGTGGTACCATGAGTACTGGACGGGAGTAAAACTGTTGATGGGAAGGAGGTATATATTGCTGATTCGGATAGTATCGGACCTGCGAAGCAATTAAAGCCCCAACCGTTGCTCCCAACACTACTCCAGGCAGGATATTGTCAGTATTGCGGCTCATGGCAGGTTGGCTTGTGATTGTTAGAGTGAGCAAGGTTAATAGGATTGTAAAAGCTGCTGTCGTCTTCTTCATGAGCATTTCTCCAGGTAAAGGTTTTTGTTATTCTGTTGTCATACCTTTTTTTTATATCCCGGAAATCAATTTGTCATTGGACATCGGGTGACATGTCAACCGATATCGGGTGACACTGGCATCAATGATTGACACAACATACTGAAATAACTACCAAGAGAAACAAAGACAGAAACAGGGTGCATTCGATAGAATGTACAATTTCACAAACTACAAACAAACACTACTGAAAGGTGTTGAAAAGAATTAAAGTTCACTGAGTAAAAACAATGACATAAAGCACAAAAGCCCCTATAATAGTTGAAACTTCTGACCAAAGAAAATT
>JGI10211J34971_10001943_pt1 | contig 17009 bp, 15 predicted proteins | sample Etolagsediment_FD_34971 | JGI IMG/M metagenome (IMG submission 34971) | reverse complement strand
TGGTTCGCTGAGGTCGCTCATAAGTGGTAAAGCGGGAGCCACACTCGAAGCACTCGCGGCGACGGCGGACGGCCTCATTCACATCGCGTGAGTCGATAACCCTGGAATCATTATGACCACAATGGGGACATCTCATAGCTCTCTAAGACCCAATATATAGCGCAGGGTTGCGATAATACCACAATATGTAGTAATTGTCAATAGTTTTACTACAGCATTTTGGATGTTCTACGATTTTGTCATCGTCTGCCTGTCCTGAGAAAATTTTATCTGTTAAATGTAGCAGGTGCTGAGATTGAGCGGCAAAGAGAAGAAGAAGTTGGCATGCAAGAAAGCACAAGAGGGCCGCAGGCTGATATCTATCAGCCTACGACCCTACGATTGTCCCGGTCGCCCGGGATGTTAGACACCTAAGCGAGAACGCAGGCTTTGCTTGGGTGCAGCGGCTTCCGTTGCTTGCCTTCTCACTGTGGGACGCTGGCGTAGGAATGTGGGAGTGTCCAACTCGTGCTCGCTATCCGCTCCTTCGAGGAGATGGCGTAGTTCCTCATCCTTGCGTATCCTGGGGCCATCGCCCTGCACTGAGGTGAAGCCAGTGCAGATAAGAGTGATTCTTACATCAGCATCCAGCTGGGGGTCAAAGACGACGCCGAAGATGATATTAGCATTGGGGTCAACTGCATCTCGGATGACCTGGGCGGCTTCATTGACCTCGAAGAGAGTGAGATTGTCTCCGCCAGCGACATTGAATAATACACCGGTTGACCCTTCTACAGAGAAGACATCGAGCAGAGGGCTGTCGAGTGCAGCTTTAGCGGCGTTGGCAGCACGATTCTGCCCGCTGCCTGACCCAATGGACATCCAGGCAGGGCCAGCATCTTTCATCACCGCCTTGACATCGGCGAAGTCCAGGTTGATCATCCCAGGCACTGTGATAACCTCGGCGATGGCTTGAACACCATGCCTCAAGGCATCATCCGCCATCCTGAAGGCATTGCCTACTGCAGTCTTGTTATCACAGAGACTAAGCAAGCGATCATTGGGGATGATTATCAGGGTGTCCACCTTACCGAGAACCCGTTCGATGCCTTCCTCAGCCACCTGGGATCGATGGGCCCCTTCAAACGCGAAGGGTTTAGTGACAACGGCGATGGTGAGGGCTCCTGCATCTTTGGCCATCTCCGCCACGAAAGGCATGGCGCCAGTACCTGTGCCACCACCCATACCGGCTGCCAGGAATACCATATCAGCGTCGCCGATGCATTCCTTAAGCTCATCGCGGCTCTGCTCTGCTGACTTCGCTCCAGCGTTATGGTCACCACCAACGCCTAACCCCCTTGTAAGCTTCTCCCCGATTTGAATCCGAGTAGGCGCCTCGGTAAGTAATAATGCCTGGGCATCAGTGTTCACTCCTACGAAGTCTACTCCTTGAATCTCCTCTTGGACCATGCGTGTGACGGCATTACAGCCGCCTCCGCCAAGACCGATTACCTTTATCTTTGCTGGATTGGGAACAAAGCTTGTTTTTGCCATTTCTACCTCCTTTGTAAACTCTCTACCCGACTATCCTTCTCACGTGGGACATAAAGCGTTTGAAGACTCCGCCAAACGCCCCGGTTTGCCATGTGTTTTGGCTATCGTGCCCACTAGAACCCCAGAGCAAGAGACCAACACCGGTGGCGTGGGCGGGGTCAGGGAGGACATCAGCGAGGCCGTATACGCCTGTCGGTACACCTACACGAGCTGGTAGGCCAAGCACATCTTCTCCCAGGATATCTACCCCTGCCAGGTTCGAACTACCGCCAGTGAGCACTAAACCAGCAGGCACGTCTTTGACAGAATCCGAGCCTGGTATCTCCAAGGCGATTAACTTTAGGATTTCCTCGATTCGTGCTTTGATAATCTCAGACAACTCTTGGTAGGGGATACTGTAGCCGTTCTCTATCCTTAGGGTGGATTGCTCCTTCTCATTACCATTGTAGACGGGTATCACACTGCCGTACTTCTTCTTCATCTCCTCTGCCACGTCGAAGGGCAATCCCAACCCGATAGCGATATCCCTGGTGATCTGGTAGCCCGCTACCGGGAGAATGGCAGTGTGCCAAATGCTACCATCCTTGAAGATGGCAACGTCTGTAGTGCCGCCGCCAATGTCGGCTAGTACCACACCGGCATCTCTCTCATCTAGTCTGAGCACCGACTCACCGCTGGCCAGCGGTTCCAGAACCAGGTCTTCAATGTCGATGCCTACACCGCGAATGCACTTGACCAGATTCTGAACAGATGCTACAGCGGCGGTGATAATGTGGGTTTCCACATCCAGCCTGAAGGCATGCATGCCTACCGGGTCCATCACTCCTTCTTGACCGTCGATGGCATAACCCCTGGGTATGACGTGGAGCAATTTCCTGTCAGCAGGCACGTTGACAGTGCGCGCGGCTCGCATCACTCGCCTTAGGTCGTCGCTGCGCACCAGCTTGTCGCTGCGATTGATAGAGACGACACCACGCTTATTGAGCGAGTTGACATGCCTGCCGGTGACGCCCACATAAGCCGAATCCATTTTGATCCCGCTGGCTTGCTCAGCCCTCTTCACCGACACCTGGATTGACCGCTTGGCCTCAGGGATATTTACCACGAGACCTTTGTGCAGTCCCCTGGAGGGGGCGATGCCAACCCCCAGAACCTGAAGGTCACGTCCATGACCTGCCTTAGCCATGATGCTGCACACCTTGGTTGTGCCTACATCAATACAAGAGACTATTTCGTTCTTCGCCATTTGCATTCTCCTTTCAGGTAATTTTTAGCAGCTTTTTGAATAACGTTCATCGCATCATATACACCTCCTTTGGCCACTTGGCCAATCTCCGAAGGGGCCGGGCAGTGTCGCTGTCCATAGTCTTGGGCTCGACGAAGATCATTTTGCCGTTAGGGTTCTAATCTCCCTACTGGGCAGGACACTGCCCATCGCACCCTTATAAGGATAAGCGCCTCCTAAGAGACGCTAAACACGCTCAGCAACCCTCATTCTGGCACTGCGACTACGGGGATTGGCCAGAACCTCAGCCTGTGAGGGGGTGATGACTTTTTTTGTGATTAACTTAAGGGTAGCCTTGTGATCACACACGCAAACAGGTGTCCGGGGAGGGCAAATACAATCCTTCGATTCCTGTCTCATATAATGCTTGACCAGGCGGTCCTCCAATGAGTGGAAACTAATCACCACGAGTCTACCCCCCAAGAAAAGGATGTTTGCCACCTGCTTTAATGCGGTCTCAAGGCGCCGNAATTCTTGATTAACAGTGATGCGTAACGCCTGAAAGGTTTTNGTCGCCGGGTGAATCTTGCCCCTANAGCCAACAGCCCGCTCTATCACTGTGGCAAGCCGGAGCGTTGTATCTATAGGGCGATTTNCTACNATGGATCTNGCTATTTGCTTGCTTCTACGCTCTTCNCCGTACTTTTCAATAATTGCAGCGAGCTCCTCTTCGGGNAANGTATTAACGATAGTTGCTGCGTTGAGCTCNTGATAAGGGCTGAAACGCATGTTNAGTGGGGAATCNTGCTGGAAGCTGAAGCCNCGGCTCGTGTCGGTNAGCTGAAGAGATGACATTCCCAAATCAAACAGGACGCCGTGGACTGGATGGAAGCCTGAGTCGGAGCAGATCCGCTCCAGGTTTTCGAAGTCTTCGTTGATTAGGATAGCATTTTCACCATAGAGTTGAAGTCTTTTCCTTGCTACCTCAATGGCCTGGGGGTCAATATCGATGCCCAGAAGATGTGCTCCCTTTTCCAAGATAGCAGCGGCATGCCCTCCTTCGCCAACAGTGCAGTCGATATACTTTCTCCCTACTTGAACCTGGAAGGCTTCGATGGTCTCATTGAGGAGAACAGGTATATGAATAGACTGCTGATTCATTCGCGCTTCTCCATCCGTTCTACAAGTTGCCAGGCTTGCTCGCTGATTTCTGCTTGTTCCTGCTCCCAGGCATCCTTGTTCCAGACCTCAAGGCGGGTATTTGCCCCGACTATAACTGCCACCTCCTTGATCCCCGCGTAGTCGCGGAGCTTTGGTGGCAGGAGAACTCTTCCCTGCTCGTCAAGTTCGAGGTTAAATGCATTGCCGAAAATGAATCGTTCCAAGCTGCGCTGTTTCTCTGGGGCGATCGGCGTGCCACTGAATTGCTTGGCGATCTCTTCCCATATTGGTAGGGGATATGCGATGATGCAGCGTTCAAAACCTCGGGCAAGCACAAGTCCCTTCGAGAATTCTCCCCGGAACTTGGGGGGGATGGGCACCCTGCCTTTGGCGTCGATTTTATATTCGTACTCGCCCAGCATGCTTAATTAATCCACAAAAGTTTTTACTGATACCCATTTTAATCCACATTTCCCCACAATCTACCACACAATTCCACTTTTGTCAATACCCTTTGGCTGGAATTTATAAAATTCGTTAAATCTTTTCACCCAGGTTCGTTTGTGGTAGGATAGCGAAGTCTTACATCGGATTGATAAGGAATGTTTACCGCAGGCATACTCACTATCAGCGATAAGGGTTCACGAGGCGAGCGGGAGGACGAGAGCGGCACAGCAATTAAGGACATGCTTGCCACTATCGATGCCCGTCTGGTAAAATATGATATTGTCCCCGATGAGAGGGAGGTCATCTCAGGGAAGCTCGAGGAATGGGTAGATAAGGAGGGAATAGACCTCATTGTTACCACCGGGGGCACGGGACTATCCCCGCGCGATGTTACTCCAGAGGCGACCCTTGCAGTGTTGGAAAAGATGGCGCTTGGGTTCGCCGAGGCGATGAGGGCTGAGGGTCTGAAGAAGACCCCGATGGCAATGCTCAGTCGCGCAGTAGCCGGTATTCGGGGTAGAAGCTTGATAGTCAATCTCCCCGGCAGCCCGACAGGGGTGCGCGAAAGCCTTGAGGCGATTCTGCCCGCTCTGCCCCACGCTATAGAGGTTCTAAGGGGTGAGGTTGCGGAGTGTGGGGAGAGCAAAGGAGCGAAGTAACCGAGTGCGCCGAGGAACGGGGAGCTTGAATGCGTATTCACATATTGACCCTTTTCCCCAATATGCTAAGCGGGCCTTTCAGCGAGAGCATCATCAAGAGAGCCGTCGATCGCGGTTTGGTGGAGATTGTGCTTTACAATATTCGGGACTACACATCGGATAGGCATCACGTGGTCGATGACTATCCTTATGGGGGTGGCCAAGGGATGGTGCTGAAACCGGAGCCCATCTTCGCTGCTGTGGAGTCGATTAAGAACGAATCTGAGGTACCTGTGATCTTGCTCACACCACAGGGCCGGCTTTTCAACCAGATGGTTGCTGAGGAACTTGCCAGATATGGCGAGATGATTCTCATGTGTGGTCACTACGAGGGGGTGGATGAGCGGGTGCGAGAGCACTTGGTCACGGACGAGATAAGCATTGGGGACTATGTCCTGAGCGGTGGCGAACTCGCTGCCATGGTGATAGTAGATGCTGTGGTTCGGCAATTGCCCGGCGCCCTGGGTGCGGAGGAAGCGGTGAGAGAGGACTCCCACTCAAGCGGGCTATTGGAGTACCCGCAGTATACTCGCCCGAGGGTTTTTCAAGGGTGGGAAGTGCCACAGGTTTTGCTTTCGGGGAATCACGCTGAAATTGCTAGCTGGCGGAGGGAGCAATCTATAATACGCACTCTTAGGCGGCGCCCCGATCTTCTTGAGAGGGCAGACCTTTCTCGGGAAGAGAGAATGGTTTCGGAGAGGATGAAAAGAGGGGAAGAATAAATGAACATCGATACGCTAATTCCAGTTGAGCCCAATACTAATATCCCTACTATTAGCCCTGGTGATACGGTGAAGGTGAGCATCAGGGTTGTTGAGGGGGAGCGGGTGCGCTCTCAGGTATTCCAGGGGGTGGTGATCAGGGTTAGAAGAGGCAGTGCCAATACCAATGCCAATTTCACAGTAAGGCGTATTGCCTACGGTGTAGGTGTGGAACGAACCTTCTTTCTTCACTCTCCATCTGTAGAAAAGGTGGAAGTGATGAGGCACGGTAAAGTGCGGCGAGCCAAACTCTACTACCTGCGCGATCTCACCACCAAGAAAGCGAGACTAAAAGAGAAGAGACCGAAAGAAGAGCGTAAAGACGCTTAGAATAGCTGTAGGATAACATAGGATAGAGGGCGAGGATACAGAGCACCTTTTTATGACCTCGTCTTCTTGTTTAGAGAAAAGGGGATGAATTACGCGGAGGTAGCGGTTAATTCCCCGGGGGCACAGCGACGAACCTTCTGCTACGCTGTGCCCTCTGATATAAAGGTGGGTCAAGCGGTTTGGGCTCCTTTTGGACCGAGGGTTGTACAAGGCATCGTCTTCCGGCTGACAGAATTTCCTTCGGTGGAGGAGACCAAGGAAATCGTGGGTCTCATCGATCCCCGTCCGATACTCTCTTCAGTCCAGATTGAGCTGGCACGCTGGCTTAGCGAGCGTTATCTTGCGCCACTTTTCGATACCGCTGCCCTAATGATGCCCCCTGGCTTTGAGCGCAGGATGATAACCTATATCCGTGCGCTCATCGGTGCCTCGGAGATAGACGATTCTTCTCTTACTCCACATCAAAGAAAATTGCTAAGCCTCCTCAAGAGAAAAGAGAAAGTAGCGATAGCAGAGGTGGAGAAGGCTTTGGGCAAAAAAGAGGCAAGGGCTACTATCGGTCAACTCATTCGAAAAAATCTGGTAACCAAAACCCAGGAGCTGGAGAGGGCTAAGGTAAGGCCGAAGATGTTGCCCTACATTCGTCTAGCTGTTGGGTCAGATGTACAGCAGGAGGCTGAACACCTCGTTGGGATGCGGAGAGCTCTCAAGCAAGCTAAGCTATTGGAGTATCTGATGGCAGAATCCCGCCCCATTCCTCTCTCCGAAGCCAAGCAGCTTGCCGGTTGCACTAATGCGGTGGTGAACGCGTTAAGAAGGAAAGGCATAGTCACTGTCGAACAGGTTCAGGTATATCGCGACCCCTTGGCTCATCGCCGCTTTTCAATCCTTCCCGCTCCCTTTCTTACCTCAGCGCAAGAGGCAGTCTGGCACCAGGTGCAGGCTGCTATGGTCCGGCTTGCCAAAGGTGATAATCTTGAACCGCCTGTTTTCCTGCTTCATGGGGTCACAGGTAGCGGGAAAACAGAAGTCTACCTCCGTGCTCTGGCGCAGGCGATCTCTTTAGGTAAGCGGGCTGTCGTCCTCGTCCCTGAGATTGCTCTCACCCCACAGACTATAGATCGTTTTGCCTCTCGTTTCCCCGGTAGGGTTGCGGTGCTTCATAGTAAGCTGTCTGTAGGAGAGCAGTTCGATGAGTGGTGGCGAATTAGGGAAGGTGGTTTCGATGTGGTCATTGGCTCTCGGGGGGCGATCTTTGCCCCTCAACCTGACCTCGGGCTCGTTGTCATCGATGAGGAACACGAATGGACCTATAAGCAGCAGGAGCAATCGCCCCGCTACCATGCACGCGATGTGGCTATCAAGCTAGCGCAGCTTACTGGCTCAGTAGTCATCTTGGGTAGCGCTACACCAGATGTCGTCAGTTACTTCAGGAGTAAAGCAGGCGAATATCAACTCCTGGAGCTTCCTGAGCGAATTGACAAGACAGGGGAAAAAGAGGATGCATATCTTCCAAAGGTGGAGATTATCGACCTAAGGGAGGAGTTGAAGGCTGGGAATAGGAGCATTTTCAGCAGATCGCTTGCTGCGGGTATGGGAAAGGCACTGGCAGCTAAGGAACAGGTGATCCTATTCTTGAATCGGAGAGGCACAGCTACCTTCGTTCAGTGTCGCAATTGTGGCTACATACTTCGCTGTAAGAGATGTGATGTCGCGCTGACATACCACTCAGCGGAAGCGGATCTTGTCTGCCACCAGTGCAATTCCCACACGGCAGTTCCCGATGTTTGCCCTCAGTGTGGCAGCAGAAGGATAAAGTTTCTGGGCATCGGCACCCAGAAGGTGGCGGAGGAGACAGCTCGTGCTTTCCCCAATGCGAACCTGTTGCGCTGGGATCGCGATGTTACCAGAGGGAAGTATTCCCATGAGGAAATCCTCGATAGGTTCCTGGCACACGAGGCCGATGTGCTTATTGGCACACAAATGATCGCCAAGGGTCTGGAACTCCCTTTGGTTACCTTGGTGGGTGTTATCAATGCCGATGTTAGCCTTTATCTTCCCGATTTTCGAGCCTCCGAGCGCACCTTCCAGATTCTCAGTCAAGTTGCCGGGAGAGCAGGGCGGGGGATTCTGGCAGGACATGTAATCGTGCAGAGCTATAACCCTGACCACTATGCCATCGTAGCTGCCTCAAAACATGACTATTCCTCCTTCTATGAGCAGGAGATCTATTTGCGGCGCCAGTATGAAAACCCTCCTTTCAGCCGGTTGGCGCGTCTCATTTACACTCACTCCAATAACGCCATTTGCCAAAGAGAGGCGCAGAGGATGCATCAGCGCCTCAAAGAGGAAAGAGATTCGTGGGGTATGGATGTTTCCCTTATCGGGCCAGCCCCAGCCTTCGTCCAGCGGGTTCGCGGCCGTTATCGCTGGCAGATTATCATTCGGGGCACCGACCCGGTTCGACTTCTGGCTGAAGTCACGGTTCCTCAAGGATGGACGGTCGATATCGACCCGGCCAGCCTTCTTTGACAATAAGGTACTTTCTCCACTATAATCTTAACTGCCTCCCGGTTGGCGAATAGTCATGGTTGAAGGTTAGATGGCAGTCCGTCCTATTATTAATCACCCTAGCCCATTGCTTCGCCAGAAATCAAAGCGCGTGCGGAATGTTGATGGTTCGATACAGCGCCTCATCGACGACATGGTGGATACAATGCATCAAACCCAAGGTGTTGGATTGGCGGCGCCTCAGATTGGGGTTCTCCTGCGGGTGATCGTGATCGAGCTGCCGGGAGAGGAAGTCTTGGCTCTGGTGAATCCTGAAATTGTTAGGAGGTCTGGGGAGCGCCTGGTTGAGGAGGGATGTCTCTGTGTTCCCGGTTATCGAGGGGAGATAAAGCGCTCAGAAAAGGTTACGGCGAAAGGGCTCGATCGGCACGGGAAGGAGATTCGTATTAAAGGGGAGGGGCTACTCGCTCAGGCCCTTGAGCATGAGACCGATCATCTTAGAGGCGTGTTATACATTGACCATTTGGAGAGCGTAGATAAGCTATACCGAATAGGAGAGGAGACTGAAACACCCGAGATATAGAACTTTGGAACTTTGAAAATCAGGGCTCAACAGACCTATCCATAAAGCCCTGCTTTTTTTAAAACTGCTCGAGAGGTTTGGTTGGGAAGATTAATTGAGAAGGGTGCAAAATTTGTTTGTAGATACGGAGGTATCTCCAATTCTATTAAGGTTGAGGGAGATTTTAGGGGAACACTCCATCGATTGCTACCTCACTGGTGGGTTTGTTCGTGATGCCATAATGAGGCGAGCCACTGTTGATATTGATGTCGTCGTTGGGACCCGCGCTATGGATGTAGCCCGAGATGTCGCCAGCACCATAGGTGGTAAGTACATTCCTTTGGACGAGCCACACCAAATAGCGAGGGTCATTGTCCCAGGAGGGAAGCATTTTCACCTCGACTTTGCTACCATCCGTGGTAATATTGAAGAGGACCTCACCGATAGGGATTTCACTATAAACACGATTGCGGTAAACCTACAGGAAATAGCTGGCTCTGTTATTACCTTTGTCGATCCTTTTAAAGGCTGGGATGATATTAAGGGCAGACAGGTGCGTGCCGTCAGTGAGGCGGTGTTGCAGGAAGACCCACTGCGACTTATGCGCGGGCCTCGCTTGGCAGCCGAGTTGGGTTTCTCCATCGAAAGCGAGACCAAAACCCTAATAGAGCGTAATCACCAGCTTATCACCAGTGTCTCCGCCGAGAGAGTGCGGGATGAACTCTGTCGCCTTCTAGCCGTTCCAAAGGCTGCGGAGTCGCTTCGCCTGCTCGACGAGCTAGGGTTGCTAATGATGATTATCCCTGAACTGTCTGCCACCAAGGGGGCGCAGCAGCCGAAGGAGCACTTTTGGGATGTTTTCGAGCATTCCATTGAGATGGTTGCTGCTATAGAGTTCGTGCTCAGGGTAGAGAGCGCGACTTATTGGGATGACGAACTGTTAGCTTTTGTTCCCTGGTCCAAGGCACTGGCCGAGCACTTTGAGGAGGAGGTATCCGTCGGGCATACGAGGAGGATGCTTCTCAAGCTTGCTGGACTGCTCCACGATATAGCCAAGCCCCAGACCACTTCGATTGAGGAAAACGGCAGGATGCGCTTCTTTGGGCATGCCCAGGAGGGGGCAGGTATCGTAGAGGGGATAATGAAACGGCTGAGGTTCAGCGCTCGCGAGACGGATATGGTAAGCAAGATGGTCGGGCACCATATGCGCCCGGGGCAAATGGGAGGGGAAGCGCCATCTCGTCGTGCTATTTACCGCTATTTCAGGGACACCGGAGATGTGGGTATCGATACCATCTTCCTCAATCTTGCCGACCATCTGGCAGCAAGAGGACCCTATTTAGAGTTGGATAAGTGGAGGGAGCATACCCATAGCCTGGCTTACGTGCTTGAAGAGCGTTTCAAGGATGAGAGCGTTGTTGCGCTACCGAAGCTAATAAGTGGGCACGACCTTATAGATATCTACGGCATGGCGCCGGGGCCTCAAATTGGTGAGCTTCTGGAAGCGGTGCGCGAGGCACAGGCTGATTGCGAGGTCTCCACCAGGGAAGAGGCGCTTTCCTTTGTCCAGAAGCGCCTTATGGCGGGTAATAAAGGTTGACATAATTTAAGGTGGTCTGAAGAAGAGAAATGAGCAGAAGGCAGATCATTACGCTGGTAGTCATAGTTGCAATTGCAGCCTTCTCCGTATCAGCACTTGCGACCAATATTGGTGGGCGTGAGGGGTTAGTGCTGGGGCTTGACCTCGCTGGTGGCACTAACCTTGTATATGAGGCGGATTTTACCGGCCTTGAGGAGGGTGGGAAGGCAGATAGCCTTAAAGGGGCCAAGGATATCATAGAGAGGCGAATTAATGCCTATGGGGTCTCGGAGGCGATTGTTCAAATAGTAGGCGGTGATCGTATCTCGGTCCAGCTACCTGGGGTTGGCAACATTACAGAGGCCGAAGAACTGGTGGGCAGGACCGCAGAGCTCATTTTCCGGGAGCAGGCTACGGGTGGCAGTACCTTCCTCGCAGAGGCGGTGAGTGTCGAGGATACTCATATTACCGTTATCGATGTCACAGGGTTCGGCATTGAGAACATCTTTGTGGTAGGCTCTATGGATTCGCCTGAGGCCGAGGCTAAAACGGTGAAGACTGTGGACGGAGCCAACAATACTATCACTGTGGACTCCCCCTTCGAATATGATCATGCAATCGATGAACCGGTTGCAAATGTTTGGATCCCATCTACGGGAACCATTGAAGGCGAGGAGATACTGCTAACCGGCAAGTATCTCAAGCCGAACTGCTTCGTGGATATCAATCAGCAAACCAACGAGCCCTTAGTGCGCTTCGAGTGGGATGATACTGGGGCCAAACTTTTCTCGCAGATCACAGGACGACTCATCGGGGAACCTCTGGGCATATTCCTCGATAATATGCTTATCTCAGCACCAACAGTTCAAGCTCAGATAGGTGCCAGTGGCGTTATCGAGGGACTGAATATCGGCGAGGCAGAGATGCTGGCGATCCAGCTTAACGCTGGTGCGCTGCCGCTTCCCCTTGGACACTGGGAGGATGGCATTTTCTATTCTGGTCCAGCAGCAAGCCGCACNGTTGATGCCACCCTTGGCGCTGACTCTCTCCGCATGAGTTTGATAGCTGGGATAGTCGGAGTGGTGCTGCTTTTNCTCTTCATGATCATTTACTATCGCCTGTCTGGCGGTTTGGCATGCGTTGCCCTGGCCATTTATGCCGTCGTGATGCTTATGATATTTAAAATGGTGCCGGTTACCCTTACTCTGGCGGGGATTGCGGCTTTTATTCTCTCTTTAGGGATAGCCGTCGATGCCAATGTTCTCATTTTCGAAAGGATGAAGGAGGAGCTAAGGGGAGGGAAGGCCCTGAGGGCGGCTATCGAATCGGGGTTCAATCGTGCTTGGCCCGCCATTCGNGATAGCAATATCTCCACCCTTATTACCTGTGCCATCCTGTACTGGTTTGGGAGCAGAATGTTTGGCGGTGCCATGGTGATGGGGTTTGCTCTGACGCTAGGTATTGGGGTATTGGTAAGCATGTTGACCGCCATTGTTGTTACCAGGAGCTTTCTGCGCATCATGCCGTTAACACCGATGGTAAGGAAGATCTGGCTCTTTCGACCATGACGATGAGGGAGAAAAAGGTTGTTTGATTTTGTTGGGAAAAGACGCTGGTTTTTTACAATATCGGGGATAATCATCCTTATCGGGTTAGTCTCTATGATCTACTCTACCATTGCCTTTGGCTCCCCTGTCAAACTGGGCATCGATTTCAGCAGTGGCTGGACAATGACGGTAAGATTTGAGCAGCAAGTGGAGCAAGGGGCACTTCGTGAGGAAATGGCGAGCCTGGGTTATGGAGATGCCGTCATTCAGAGAGTCATCGATGAAGAGAGTACTTTCCTCATTCGCACAGGAGTGCTTACTACGGCTGAGAGAGCTCAGGTGGAGGAGGCACTGGGTGCTCAGTTCGGAGACTTCGATGTTAGAGATTCGGCATTAGCTGACGAAACCATATCCGGTGAAACCACGAATGTAGCTATCATTGCTGTTGTAGTTGCCTCAATCGGCATCCTGCTCTACATCACATGGGCCTTCCGCAGGCTGATGAAGTCTTTCCGCTTCGGTCTCTGTGCCCTAGTTGCTCTTCTACATGATGTTCTTATTACCCTGGGTATCTTCTCGCTTCTGGGTGTATTCTTCGCCATCGAGATTGATGCTATGTTCATTACCGGTATTCTCACCGTGATCGGGTACAGTGTCAATGACAGCATCGTGGTATTCGACCGTGTCAGGGAGAATATGTCCAAGAGGACCGGCAGCCCTCTTGAAACCATAGTTAACAACAGTATTACAGAGACCATGCCTCGCTCTCTGAATACCAGCTTAACCACCTTATTCGTCCTGCTGGCTCTCTTCCTTTTCGGTGGGGCAACCATCCACAACTTTATCCTCGTCCTTCTGATCGGTGTCATCACCGGCACCTACAGTTCGCTCTGCATTGCCAGCCAGTTGCTCATTGTCTGGGAGCGTGGTGGGCTTAGCAGGTTCTTTAGACCTTTCAGGCGCATTCTGCCCAGGCGGGCACCTGTCGGGGCCTAATAAGTGTATGGAGAACCTCAGCCTCTATATTCATATCCCTTTCTGTCAATCGAAATGCCACTATTGCAGCTTTAATTCCTACAGTGGCATGGAATGGCTGATACCAGAATATGTGGAAGCCCTTGTCAAGGAAATACGCGGTTGGGAGTACGGCGGAACAGTTGATACCGTATACCTTGGTGGGGGCACGCCAACGATGCTCGACGAACGGCATCTCGGCACCATCCTTGAAGCTTACGGTTCTGTCTTCACCATTGCTACTGATGCGGAGATAACCATTGAGTCCAACCCGGGCACCATTAGTGAGCCCTTTCTTCGCCATCTACGAGCCCTGGGGATAAACAGATTGAGCCTTGGGGTGCAAAGTTTTTCTGACAGGAGGCTCAGGGAGCTTGGTCGTCGCCATTCCGCCAGCGAGGCCCTGGAGGCCTTTGGGCTGGCAAGGATCGCTTTTGACAACGTAAATATAGACTTGCTTTATGCTTTACCCAGTCAAACCCTTGAGGAATGGCATCACGCCCTGGAAAAAGCGCTCGGCCTTGAGCCTGATCATATCTCCCTCTATCCCCTAACTGTAGAGGAAGGCACCCCTTTATCACAGGCGATCGCCTCGGGCAGGGTGATTAGGCCAGACCCCGACCTGGCGGCGGAGATGTTCCTTCTCGCCGAGGAGATGCTCAGTGTATATGACCACTACGAAATATCCAACTGGGCCACACCGGGTAAAAGATGTCGACACAATTTGACCTACTGGAAGAATCTCCCCTACCTTGGCTTTGGTGCTGGAGCTCATTCATTTTTCAACCACCATCGCTTCTCCAACCTCCTTTCGCCTGTAGACTATGTTCAACGATTGAACGAGGCGGATTCTCCTACTGAGCAGGAGGAGTATATCGGCGAGGCGCTGGAGATGGCGGAGACTATGATACTGGGGTTGAGGCTCAGGGAAGGAGTTAACCTTGCGGAGTTTTCCAATCGCTTCAACAGGGATGCTGCTTCTGTCTACGGGGATGAAATCGATGAACTGGTGAGTCTTGGCCTGATCCTTAACGATGGCAGTACAATTCGCCTCACAAATAAGGGAAGGCTCCTGGGGAACCAGGTCTTTCTGCGCTTTCTTCCTTAACCTAGCCGGTGCGTCTCCTTTATCGCTTGGAGAATTGCATCGATAGGTGGCGCCCTCCTAGCTGCAGGGGGCTTTCCCAGAGGATCGACGATATCGGAGTTTCCCGAGAGCACATCAAGGGTTGCCTTTATTGATGAGGCAAGTGCTTCGTAGAGGTAGCCTCCCTCCAGAGTGAAGACGAGTCGCCCCTGGCAAAGCTCGTCGGCAAGCATTTTCAATATCCGCACCATCTCTGAGAAGCCGGTGACGCTTACCTGCATCAATGATATTTGGTCTCCCCAATGGGCATCATAGCCGGCGGATACCATGATGAGTTGGGGTTGAAAGCGTCTCGCTACCGGAATAAGAATCTCCTTAAATACCCGCAGGTATTCCTCATCGCCGCACCAGGCGGGCATAGGAACATTTACCGTAGCCCTCTCACCTTGGCTTGCTCCTATCTCATCGACGCGACCGGTCCCTGGGTAAAAGGGATACTGGTGGGTGGAGAAGTAGAGAACACGGGAATCTTCATAGAAGGTGTCCTGGGTACCATTGCCATGATGAACGTCGAAGTCCACGATAAGGGTACGTTCAAGTTGGTAGCTATCTGTGGCATGCCTGGCGGCAACGGCTATGTTATTGAATAGACAGAACCCCAGGGCTTCGCTGCGCGTGGCATGATGCCCTGGCGGTCGGACCAAGGCGAAGGCGCTTGCTACTTCACCTGCCATTACCGCATCAACAGCATTGATCAAGCCCCCAGCGGCATGGAGCGCCACCTCATAGGAAGCAGGTGAGACTGAGGTATCAGCATTAAGCCAACCGGTCCCCATTCTGGCAATAGATTCTACCTGGGAGATGTAGTACTTAGAATGGACTTTCGCCAACTCGTCTATCGCGGCAGCACGTGGGGCAACCGGGACAACCTGTTCCGTCATGTTAACCTTCTCCAGTAGGTTGATGACATTCAGCAGCCGTCCAGCATTCTCTGGGTGTTGTCCCGTATCGTGTTCCAGATAGATGGGGTCATAGACCAATCCTACGCTCACGGCTCCTCCTTGCTATTTGAAATAGTACCAGACTCAGCTTCATCAGGCAATTGTGGATTGCTCGGAAAAGGCTCCTATGCTATACTCGTGGCTGGTAGGTAGGAGGGTAAAATGCCTGACGAGAAAGAGATCCCTGAATTCTACTCAGACCAGTTTATGGTCAGCGGGGGGCCTTATGGTATAGTGCTTAATTTCAAGGAAAGCCCTCCTGAGCCTGGCCCAGGAAAGGTCCCTGAAACAGTGGCCAGGGTGCGGATGAGTTATGAGCTTATCAAGACGATGACCTTCGTTCTTTGCCGCCATATAAAAAAGATAGAGAAGGATACAGGGGTCTCTTATCCCATCTCAACGAAGGTTCTCTCAGACCTCGGCGTTGGCATTGAAGATTGGGAAGCATTTTGGAAGGCACCCCCTGAATTTCGGGGATAGCGTCTCATACTGGCGCCTCTGGCTAATCTTTATTCCCGATCGAGGAGGCAGTGTATGCCCCTGGACCTGGCTCAAATTGCGGCCCGGATCGAAGGTTTGGCGGCGAAGCTCAAGGCGGAGGAAAAGGAAAGGACGCAACGTCTCGAACATGCGCTCCAACTCCTCCAAGCCGTCGATATTGAGCCCCTGAAGGATAAGATAGCTGCCAGCAATACCACCTGGCTTGTCGCTGGACTGACCAGCGGGCTGGCGCACCACTACGAGGCGCCGACCTGTCCAGCAGAGTTCACTGTCCTCGCTACCGACGGCTCCCACATCGATGTTGACCGTCATAGCTCGGTGAGATGCTCTGTGATAAACATAGGCAGCGTCACCCTCCAGTATGGGCAATACCCCGATGCCTCGCTGGAAAGTGAGGCATCTCTCTTTTTTGGCGATGATTTGGTGATCACCGGCCCTGCTGGGAGGGAGGAGTTTGTAGAGGGCGCGTTACTTGGAGTCAAGCGAGGCGTCGAGGAATTGCGTGCTCTGACGAGACTTGCCGGGGAGCTTCCCAGTGAGAGGCCAACCCTCGCCCTTATCGATGGTTCGCTCATCCTGTTAGGGCTGGCAGCAAGGGACTTCGAGAGGGCCAGAAGCTACGTTAGAGAAGAACTGTTGGACCGGGGTTATCTTGATGCGCTTGACCGGATGAGACGCCACGGCGAAAATAGAGTCCTTGCTCTGGCCAGCTATATTAGCTTCCCCCGGAGCACCGATGTAGTCAATGCCCTGAGAGTTGCCCTCTGCCCTCATGATCCAGCCGACTGTGACAGACACTGCTCGGAAGGTGGCCAAAGGGAGTGCGACGCCATCGCTGGCATTCGTGATTCCGACCTTTTTCAAAAGCTTCTTGAGTGTGGCGAGAGATCGCCCGTCTTTATTAGCGGCTCAAGATTTATGCAGAGGCATTACGGAGAGCACCAGGTTCATTTCTTTTACCTCAAACTGGATGAGGAGATCGCCAGGGTGGAGATTCCGTCATGGGTTGCAGAAGATAGCGGGCTTGTTGATTTGGTCCACTCCCTAGATCG
>JGI10211J34971_10001942_pt1 | contig 17023 bp, 11 predicted proteins | sample Etolagsediment_FD_34971 | JGI IMG/M metagenome (IMG submission 34971) | reverse complement strand
CAGTAGTTACTCCACAATCTCCAATGTTGCCATATCTATCGGCACACATGAAAACTTCGTGGAGTGTTCTTTCTTGGTTTAGATAATCTTGTGTATTTTTATTCCACTGAGCCATAATCTTCCCATTGCAATTTACCTGGATGATACCTCTTTATGTCTGCGATTTTAACTTCTGGTTTTGGTTCTACTGGATAAATTCTTTGAACAATTACACCAGGATATTCTCCTTGAAGTTGTTCTGCAAGTTCTTGAGTTGTTGGAAGTCTCATAGAATCCTTTTTTTCTAGTCGCATTCTGTAGATACTTCCCATCCAGACTACATCAGCAATATATTGATTTTGCTCCTCAACTTTTTGCTGAACAGGATCGTAACCTACATTGAGAGTTCCGTTAAAGTCACCTTGAATGGTGACACTCTCGGACATGAACTGTTTGAATGATTTCATCAGTTACACCTCCAACGACGAAGTGCTTTGTTAATTCTTGAATCTGGATCTCTTGCAGTTTCTGCAGAAGTTAATCTCTTTTTCATTCCTTTCATACGACTGCAAAATGATTTGCGGCGATCTGCTCTTTTTCCTTTCGGATTTTTTTCTGTTACGGCAGTTTGAAGTTTTGAACCTGGATTTTCACGACGATATGCATTCACTGCTTTTTGACTTAATCCATCAGTTTTATCTTTACGATTGACTTTCTGCCAATCTTCTGTTTGCAAAAACTGCTCACCTGGTTTGATTTCTGAAATGTTATATGCTAAAACTCTTGATCCAGGATATACTTTATTAATTTGATCTTGGACATCTCTTCTATTTGGCACAGAAACTTGAGGGAAGAACATCTTCATTGCATAATACTTACCTCTCCAAGTCAGAGTTACAAGAATAATATTTCCTGTTTTTGATGGAATTCTTACTGCTTCTTCGAGTTCAATCTCTTCACTTACTGATTTCCATCCTCCACCTGCTTTTTTATATTCTTTTGCAGCCCAACCATTCGCATATGCAGAAGGATAAACATCAAACTTTGATTTTGCCCTGGACTTCATTTTTGCCCATAAAGAAGGATTAGTTGGAACATTTTTCTCTTCAAGTTTTTGAAGTTCTCTTTCACCTTCAAGTTGTTCTAGAATTTTTTTAACTAATGGTGATTGCTCTTTTACGCAATTTGGAACCATCTTTTTTCCTTTCTTCTTCATGCCAACTTGCTTATATCCAATCCAGCATGGATCATTTTTTACTTCGTTAATTTTATTAGATACCATTTTTGGCGCTCCCCCTTTTCCCGGACGATCTGCGACTGGATCTTTTTTTCTCTTTCTTTTTACAGCAGAAGCAATTTCACTTTTAGACATTTTTGCTGCTTTCTCATTTGAAAGACACTTAGGTTTTGGTTCTCCAGGTTCACGAGCACACGGGCCCATTGCTTCACCTTTAGTATTATATCTCTTCCAGTTTCCCTCTGGATGAGACTTTGAAAACCAATTCCTAAGATCTTCGTTCATTTTAAATAGTATTGTCTTTTTATATTTATTATTTATTCTCCATCTACTCCTTTTTGTTGCTTTAATAGTTTTGACAATTCTGCAGTTGATCCAACAAAAAGTGCATTTGTAACATTAGTTGGGCCTTTTTGTCTTTCTTCTTCAACATCTTTGAGTTTCTTTTGAAGATCCATTAATTTATCTGTTGCGTCCGAAACATTTTTAATCAACTGTCCTGCAACTTCATATGCTCTTGGCATCTCACTTTCTTGTGCCAGTTCTAAAATGCCATTAATAGCTTCTTGTCCTTTTTCGATTATTGAATATAAGTTACTTCTAGTATATTCATAATCTTTTTTTATATCATCAATGCTCGATGATATTTTTTTAACCTCGACATTTGTTTTTTCAATTTCTTTGGAAATAACTTCTCCAGTTACATTAAAAGTTTCATTTAAATTGTCAAATTTTTTATCCATATTTTTACTTCCAAATTAGAAGTTTCCATCAAAACCAAAATCATCTCCAAGTTGTATCAAGTCTGCATCTACAGAAGTAATAAGTTTAACCTCAGATCCGGAAACATGATTTGAAGTGTTTGTATTTTGATACCCACGCTCTACCGTAAGTTTATTGCCAGATTTTGATGCAACCCTAAAGTTTTCATTGCCAATTACAATAACACTATTACTTGTAATTGATGATGCATCATTTACCGAGAATAAAGTTGCAATTGAAGTAATGTCTTCGGAAAGATTTGTGACAACATTATTTGTATAACTTTTTGTTGCCGTTGGAGTAACAGAATATGTAATTTCTCTTGTTGGTGTATTAGTTTTATCTCCTGCAATATATCCAACAGAAACTCTTTCCACAATATCTTTGGAAACATCTTTGACTGGCCCAAAGAGATATGTCTTAGCGGAAAATCTGAGTGTATAAATTAGTGCTCTCCTAGTATCAAAATTTCCCTCATAGTCATCATTCATGGAGAGGCCTTCTAAGACAATTGGAATATCTCTTTTTTCTCCTATAGATTCTACTAAATCAATAGTTATATTATATCCAGGTTGAAAATATGGTAATATTTGCTCTATAATTTGAAGCATATCGTCATTCAACTTAGTCATGACATTAAGTTCAAATTGCATCGTATAAGGAACAGGCATAAAAACACTTCTTGGGTTTGTTTTATCTGAAGATAATCCAGATAAAAAAGTTTGAGTGCTTGAAACTTTTCTTGAGGTATCATAACTCAATCCAACAAATTCAAAGGACATTCTTGGCAATGTCATTTGAATTGGATTGTTTATATTTGGAGTCTGTTCCAATCTAGCTAAAAACTTTTGAGTGGGCCCATATGCAAGAGGAACTTTTACCACACTTTTTACGTTTCCAGAATCATCGAAATGTTTGATATCAATATTATTAAAAAGCGATCCAAATGCTATAATTGTTTTTCTGAATATTTCGTGATAAAAATACTCAAACATAATTGTTACCTGTGATACTTATACACCATTATGCACTATTTAGGGCATTCCAAATGGATTAGATTCTGTAAAATCTATTATTTGATCTGCTTCCTCCTCAATTGTATCATTATCTGCATAAGGATCTACTAAATTGTCGGTATTGATTGTTCTAATTTTATACGATGCTCCAGAGTCTGATCCAGTAATTGTTTCATCTGAAGAAAAACTTCCATCTAAATTTGACACTTCCAAAATATTTGTAATCGCATTCCAAGTCTTAACTCTTGCAGTCGTTCCTGTTGTTCCACCGGTTACAGTTTCATTAAAAATAAATGTTCCAATACCGGACATATAAGGTGATGAAATTGTAATTGATGGTGCAATCGTATATCCAAGTCCAGCATTAGATATGTAAATAGAAGTAACAACTCCAGCACTATTAATATTTGCGTTTGCAGTTGCTGTTATACCAACTCCAGGCCCACTTATAGTAACTGTAGGTGTTCCTGCATATCCAGAACCGCCATTAGTGACTGTTATGATGCCAACAATTCCATTTTCAATAGTTGTGGTGGCAGCTGCCCCAACACCACCCCCACCTATAAACGCTACTGAAGGTGCAACAGTATATCCATATCCAGGATTTACTATTTCAACTCCTTGAACTTTCAATGAAGATTTATTACCAAAACAATCAACCAAGTCTCCTATCATAGTAGCTACTCCAACCGCTGTTAGTCCACCACTAGGAGCAGAAGAAATTGCTACATTTGGAAGTGTTGTATATCCAGAACCTCTATTTGTAACTGTTATTAATCTTACTCCACCATTTACAATTCCAGTAATAGCAGTAGCCGTTACCCCACTTCCAACTAATTGAAGAGTTTGAATATATCCCTTTTCAACTAAATTATCATCAATTTCTTCAACATTTGTATCAACAATTTCATCTTCATACCTAAACAATTCACATTTCAGTTCATAAACATAGGTTTTTTGAAGTTGATAAAATGGACTTTCGTGCTCAACAAATTTTATTTCAAATAATCTATCTCCCAAAGGAAAATAAACTAAATCCCCCTCTTTTGGCCTTGTAGATAATTCTATATTTGGTTGATTTTTTATAAGAGGTGAAATATAATTTTCAAATCTTTCTTTCGATATTGTTATGGTTAGATCATCTTGAGATTGAATACCAAATTTTGATAAAATCTCCCCTTGTCCACCATATCCATCGTAAGAATTTACATATGCTTCTATTGGATATGCAGAATTAAATAAAGATTCGACAACTTCTTTAATTACCGTATTTTTTGTTATGTATTTTCTAGGTAAATAATATACTTCAACTCCATACATGCGAAGCTGTTCATTAATTAAATCCTGAACTAAACTTTGCTCTGTTTTTGAACCTTGTTGAAAAAATGGATTTAACATATTAACCAATCATATCTAGTGGAGGAAGTTCGTAAGTATTTGACATTTTTTCCATTATTACATCAATTTCTTTTTGTGCATCATCATATATTTGCCTTCCATTAAGTTCAATACCACCAGGAAGTTTAACTCCTTGAAACTTAATTAAATTTTGTCCCCATTGACGTTTAATTAAAGATGTTAAATACATTTTTAAAAATGAATCATTCCAAACTCTTGTATAATCATTTGCATCTAGTGTTCTGTAGCAATCTATTATCAAATAAGTCTCTGTCGAAATACTTCCCCAATCAATATCTAAGTATAATCTATCCTGCCTCTGATTAAATCTGATTTGTTTTTCAGTAGTAAGTAAAAAATTAATATCTTCCAAATATGTTTTTGTCATTGCATAAGTTAAAAGTTCCGTTGAACCCCAATAGTAAATATCATTTAAAAATAATTGATATTTTACACTAAACATATTATTTGTTATTGTATTAGTTCCATCAAAATGAAATATTTTATTAATTCCAATTACAGATGGTGGTATCTGCAAATAATTACCAGTTTCATAATAATTAAATTGTGTTGTCAGTCCAACATTATGATCTACCGTTGTTGTAGTAACTCCAACACCATCTATTGTTGCCCTTCCTCTATTAATATCATCTTCAGTAACTCTATATTTTAGATAAGTCTGTATAACACCATCAAAATGTCTTTCGTGAAAAAATTGAATGGCGTCATCAACCAAATCTTCAATTTGCTCGTCAGCAACGTTAATCTCCAAAACTGGTGCTCCGAGTTTTCTTTTACAATAATCTATTAATTCTTGTCTTGAAGAAGGTTGTGCCATTTATTTTTTAAACTTTTGAAGTATTTATCAAATGAGTTTTGATATTACCTCTTGCTGCTTTAAATATAACTTAAGATGTGATTTTGCATGATTTTTAAGAGAATCAACATCATTAATATTATCTATTTCTCTGGATAATTTTTCATATTCAAATAACTTATCCATAGTTTCAAGTTTAATTTTATCAGGATCCATTAGACAATCTCCTTAAAAGTTCTTTAATTTCAGATAAATCGTTTTTTACACAATCAATTTCATTTCGTAAAGATTCAATCTTTTGAGATTCATTCATTTTAGATTGTTTTAATGACATATAATTTTTATACTCAGTCATATTAGTATTAATAATTGCTTTTGTATTTCCATCTCTGAGTAAATTTGTATGTCCTTCGACTTTATAATAAATCATCTTATGCTAATGCGATGACTCTCAAATCTCTTAAGATTGGAGGATATGCTTGATTTGTAGAAGAACCGATTAATTTAATACTAAAATATCTAAAAGATGGCAATTCGTCGATAGTAAATTCATAATCTCGGAAAGTCAGTTCCTCAATATTAGAAGAAACGATGTCAGTTTTTGGAACCAAAATGTCTGAAGTTCCATCACTATTTGAATTATTAATGACTCTACCAATACTATCCAAATTATTATATCCTGGGAATGGATAATAGACTGCCGTTTCTTCGGGATCATTTTGTATTGCATAAAGAGCTCTCAAATCACTGAAATTATTAACATATCCAGCAACAAGAACCTTGATTGATGTAGAAGGAACTTCTAGTTCGATTGACTTAGTGGCATATACAAACGCAGATGGATCATCATCTAAAGTGGAAACTCTATCATCAGTTGCGTAATCCGCAATTCTATCATTCACTCTATTTGAAATATAAATCATACCAACACGATCTAAATCAATTGCTGGAGAAACATATGAATTTGAAGATGATAAATTTAAATTGAGTGTTAATGATTTTCCACCAGGTAAAGATGTAAGTTTAGTATCTTCATTAACGTTTGAGCAAACAAGTCTTGGGGAGTCGAAATAATTATTTGTATTTAAACTAATTTCTTGGAATCCTTTATCTACAAAAGAGTCTTCACTTCCATCTACACTTGTTCCACTTACGGTTCTTATTCTTGAAGTAATATATGTTTCTTTAAGAACTAAAGTTTGAACATTTGGCCTTATGATTTCATACTGAATATTTTGTGTTGCATTTACCCCAGCACCACCGGTGGATTTAGTATCATTAATATAAAGTTTTGGAAATGAAGTGCCTACACTTCTATCAACTTGTCCAAATGGAAGAGAATCTGTTTTTCCATTTTGCGATGTGTCAAGTTTTATATTATAATAATCCAATCCAATTGGATCCGAAACCGTCGCATCTTGTAGAGTATGGGTTAAATTAATTCTTCTTAGAGATATTCCATTTAACTCGTACTTGTAAACAGGAGTTCCTGCATTATACGTAAATGATTTGGTTTGATCTATCTCTCTTGTAATTCCAAGTAACGATGTTCCCGTCGTCCCCTCATAAGCAATTATTTCATCTCCAATTAATACATATCCAGGATTTGTGCTACTAATTCCAACATTCTCAAATGTTCCAAAATCTGATGCATTATCTACAAGAATTGACGATGTTGAAGTTTTATCATATGCAGTCGTTAACTTTGTTGGTTTAATGTCTGAAATTGCATTTGATATCACTACAGAATTTTCTTCTGCGTGCATTCCATGATTTTTATGATTTACTTGAATATGCAATCCATCATTAATAGTAGTAATTCCATCAACAGGTATTATTACATTTCCACCAATGGAAGAATTTAATACTGTAGTAATTCCCAAACTGTTTGTATATTGAAGAGTACTTCCAGTTCCAACATTAAAATCTCCCTGAACATTATCAATTATCAATTCATTCTCACCAGAGGTATTAACCAAAGATAATTGAAGATTTCTTCCAAGAGTTTCTGATCCAATTTGATTTGCTGTTAAAACATCTCCAATTACATAACCACTTCCGCCAGAATTAATTGTTGCACCAATGGCAACTCCATTTGAGATTGCAATATTAGCTGTAGCATCTCTACCAGATCCAGTTATAGCATCCAGAGAGACGTTGGTGAAGACATAATATCCCGATGCAGGAGTGTATCCAACTCCAGCATTGATAATATTTAATGTGCCACTAGCAGATCCAGCAGATCCAACATAATCTCCTGTGGCATTTGAATTCTGTTGAGAAATTGTATTTCCAATGATCAATCCAGTATCTTGAACCGTAGTTCCAAGTCCAACTCTAATTAATTTTGAATTCATTTCAAATGGATCTCTGATCAAAGTTGCAATCTGATCATTTCCTAATTCTAATTTTGGATTATAAAAATTAATATTTCCTGTAGTCTCTGTGAAGTTTGCCCTATAAAGAGTAAATTTTAAATCTTCATATGGACTTTCATTCCAAGTTGATGCATTTTGGGATTTAAACAATCCTCCAGACAATGGTTGTTTTGTAACAACAATATCATCAGATTCAACTCCAGAAGCAGTTGTAATATCAACTTCCCCCAGTCTAGATATCCATACTTTAAATTGATTTGAATTTGATAATAAAACTATACAGTGAAATCTTTCTCCGACAAGATATACTGGCGATGGAAACGTTACTCTTGTGGGAATAGTCGCATCATCAGACACATTTACATCTTTTGGATCAATTACAACTTCACTGAAAGGATAAACATTTTCCGTTGGAAGTCCTAATTCCATAGTTCTTAATTGAACTGTAACGGGAAGATTATCATCCTTACTATAAAAATATAAATCAACCGAAGTTACGTAAATACCACTTTGAGGTTCTACGTAAAATGATTGTGCCAATGGATCTAAGACATTCATAGTACTGTATAACTTTTATTTTTCCTTGATACTATATTTATCATGTATCTCCTCGATCCAAATCCCATCTTCTTATTGCTTCTGGGCCCACAACTGCTTTTTCCCTATATACCCATGCCTGAATACTTGCCAAAGTATATCCATCTGCAAGAGCTCTTTCAACAGCAGCTGCGCCAAGGACTGCCCTAGTTCCCGGAGCAGCAGGTGCGGGCCCTGGAANCGCCGCAGCACCGCTATATGCAAGAGATTGAGAACCTCCAACGTTTTGATTTATTATTCCAGTTGCTCCCGTTACAGTTGGGCCTAACTGTGGTGCAAAACCTTGATATTCTCTTGTCGATGGACTTGGTTCTTCCGGTGGATCAGTATTTCTTGTGCTTGAATTTCTTGAAATAACTGTCGAAGGGCCACTTTCAGATACTGATTTAGATTCACTTACAGTTTCAGTTTCAACTCTAGAATTTCTAAGTACAAGAATATTTTCCTGTACAGTATTAACATTTCCTTCGACATAATAAGTCTCTTCAGCAGATGTAGATGCAGCTCCCGGTATTTGTGCATTAGTTATGTCACTTGTCAATCTGATAGTTTTTGATCCCGATTCAAATCTAGGATTTGAATCAATATTTGGATCTGGTATCCAAAGAGATGCAATTAAAGTTCCGACATTATCAGAAATTAATCTAACATTTGTAATTGTTGCTTCAGCACCGCTTGTTTGTCCTCTCAATGAAAGTCCAGATAAAATATATCCATAATAACTACCTTCTGGTTGATTTGATAAACTATATGTATCTACATTCAATATAGAAGATGTTGATGAATATGATGATGGTATCGTAAAGTTTATATCATATGGGCTAGTTACGAAGACATCACTTGGATTGTTATATGCTCCATACTTATGATTTTGTTGTGCTACTCTAAATTTAATTGTATTGCCAGCAGAATTGGAACCAATTACAGTCTCTCCAACCTGGAATGTTCCAGAAACCATCGATATTTCAATAAGTTTTGGAATAATATAATTATCCATACTCACACCTTCAAAGAAGGTATATAATCTAGTTAATGGCCTCATTCTCTTAGCAGTAATCTCAATGTTTCTTTTTCTAACAAATGGAATTACTTGAGAATTTAAAACTCTATCTCCCAAAGATGAACTATCAAATTGTTCCTTTACAACCTTTCTAGTACCTTGTCTTGTTGATGTGCCAGTTCTTGTTGTTGTTGCTAATACTTCTGTTGTCGTTGTATTTCCTTGAGTTGTTGTTCTTGTAGTTTTTGAAGTATCTTCTCCAGTCCAAACGGTTTGCCATGAGTCCCAAACAACAGAACCGAATCCAGTTTGTGCATCAAAACCATCTTTTTGCAATTGTAAAACTGTTTCAGTATAATTTCCTTCCGCATTGATAGTTTTAGCACCAAGTCTAACTTGATCCACCCATACATCTGATGAGGGGAATAGTTCTATTGTTCCACCATAATAAGAAACACTATATGGAGTTACATTTTGAACTCTAGTTGAATATGGTTGATTTATTTCAGATACTTCCTGATAATCAAGAGTAAGAACTTGTCCCGTTCTCTTTACACCAGATCCAATTAAATTACCATCAAAACGACTATCTGCTAGAGGATTTGCTTCTGTCCCAATTCCAATTAATGTATTTGTTCCAATAATAAGATCCGTTTGTGTTGTATAGTGTGTAGGCCTTAATTGCGAATTGGAAATATCAATTGAATTTTTTACTCCAGTTACTTTTTTCTGAGAAACTGTTGATGAGAAATCATCAACAAAAAATCCTGCCTTAAATCTATTAAGTCCATTTGCATCTTGAATCAACAAATTTGAGGTGTCAACTTCAAGTAAAGAAAGAGCAGTATAATATTCTAAATTTTCAATTCTTCTTTCAAGTCCTTGAATATCAACCATTCGATATCTTTTGTGTTCAGCAAGAGATATATTAATATCATTGATATTGCAAAGATATGGTGGAAGATATGCTGTTGCAACTTCTAATGCATCTTGAATTGCTAATGGAACTTGAGGAGTTTCGGATGGTTCCCCTATACTGTTTTGGAAAATACCATCTTTTGTTAAGAAAATTCTATCAACTCTTGGTAAGTAGAATGAATATGAAGTTATAAAAGATTCATCGGAAGCAAGAATGTTTGAAGCTGAATTTCCAGTAGTAGTAAAAGTTCTAGATAAAAACTCAAATGGAGAACGTGAATTTTCAGATACTGTGTATGGAGCAACTCTTTGCCTAATATCAATCAAATCACTATTTCTAATATTATTAGTAGATCCAATATCGCAATAATCATATTGCTCATATGAATTTACTGTGGTAATATCTCCAGTATCAGATTCCAAGAAACTTGCATATTCAAATACAATTTTGAGTTTTTTAGTCGGTTCTTTAGATGTTGTTTTTCTAATTACTTTGGAATAATCATAGATAGAATTTTTTAATCCTTCTGTCAGAGTATAATTGGAAGTTATATTATTATCACCAATGTCAATCGCACCAATAACAGCAGATATACCAGATTCTTTAAATACTACAGTTTCACCTTCCACAAATGAAGTAGTATTTAAGTTTACATAATTAATTTTTAGATCATTTACTCGCTCAACATATATGCCAACAGCATTGCTGGATTGTCCAATAAAAGTATCTCCAACTAAAAGATCTCCAACCTTGTTTGTTGGCCCATCTAAAGAAGTGAAAATGATATTTGGTAATTCAGGATCTGATGTATTTTTAGACTCAAATACACCATAAAGTTTTGTTACATCTGGGAAAAGTAAACAAATATCTTGATCTTGAACCCTAGTACCATATGCATAATTTCCATATGTCAAGCCATCGTTTAAAGTTGTATTTCCAATACCAGAACCTTCATACTTAGATTTATCTACTACTATTGTTTGTACCTTATTCCTATTTTTAATTTTCGATTTTACACTTATCTTTCTTAATGTTGCAATTAATTTTGCATTTCCATTTGAACCAAGTCCACTAATTGTAAGTTCTTTAGATCCCAGCGAAAAAACAAACTTATCTTGTGTAAGTTCTTCGGTAGTTCCATCTTCTCTTATAAGAGCATATCTTTCTTCATCAAATGGTAAAAAGGTTTCATTATCCCCAGCAGTAATAGTTCCAGTAGAATTTGAAGATATAGTTACATTAAACTGCTTTCTAATGACTAAATTTGAATCTGTTAAATCTATAGATGAAATAAATCTTTTTGGTAAAACTGTATATAAAGTATTATCGGAAGAAGATTGTAATCTACTTGTTAGAATTTTAAAATCTGTTGGATTAATACTTGAAGATGGTAAAGCACCTTCACAAACTCCAGTTACAGTTGTAACTCCAGAAATTGTAATGGCATTTTGAGATACAGACTCAATTTTTGAAAAAGTGTTAACAGTCAATCCTGGTTCTGTAAACGATACCAGATTTCCAACTGTTGCAATTCCTGTGAATATCGTGTTTGGAGAAGTGACTGTACTAATTCCTCCAGAAGCTGCTGAAATATTAACAGTTCCAACATCTGTTAATGTAGATTGCTTTACGTCACCGGTAAAAGTATATGCGGATCCTACAATACCATATATTGATTTAATATCATTAGTTGACTTTTCTGTTATTGCTGTAGAAACTCTAGTATTTTCAATTCCATCAAAAATTAATTTTTCTCCAACAGAAAATTTTCCGGAAGTATTATATGCAGTAATTATTCCAGAATTAGTTGAATCATATCTTAAAAATCCTACTGCCCCACTAGATTTTCCTTTTATATGAGTAGGAGTAGAAAGTGTAATTGGTTCATTAAGTACTATGTTTGTATATGTTTGAACATCATATAGTGCAATATCCCATTGATTTAAATTTGCATTTGCTGTATCGTATGATCCAGATTCTAAAGCAAAATCATAAACTCTTGCTAATCCGATTTCTTCTCCTGGAGCAGTAGTTTGAGAAGTTCCAACCCTTTCATTTCTCAAACTTACAGTATATGAAGTGCTCAATCCAAGAATTGGAGTTCCATATACTCGATTTAAGGTATATGTTGGGCCAGTTAAATAATTAACTTCTTGATTTTGCAAAAACTTTGTGGTTCTTGGTTTTTGAAAGTCTATAAATGTTGTTCCATTCGTAGAAATTTCATATCCTCTCACATAAGCTTTCATCGGTGAGATGACATAAGTCCCTAAACTTTCACTGGGAACATTATTATTATAAGTAATTTGATTTTCTCTAAATATTCCATCATTTCCCAAAAGATTATTTAAAGTTTCTTTCGCAGAAATGTTTGGGATTTTTACATAATAATCACCAGATTCGTCAAATGTTCTTCTCGCAAATTCTTGAGATAATGTGCTATATTCAGTTGTTCTAGTTTGAGTTAAATCTACACCATCTCTAATTTCTTTTAAGAGGATAAAATTGTCAATATTTGTATCGTTAATGTCAATTTTATCAAGTTTTGCAAATATTTGCAGTCTATCAGCACCAGGAGCAGCATAGTTGGAAAATCCCTGAGCATTATCATTCAATGTGGGATCTTCATATGAGTTTACAATATCTTCAAAAATTCTTAACCCAACCTTGTATGAAGGAACGTTGGAATATTGATCTAATAGCAGAATATCATTAAAAACACTTACGAATCTACCTCTAATAAAATAAACACCAGAGTTCATGTAAACAGCTGATGCTAAAGTCGTTGAATTTACAATCGCAAATCCTTCGCCAGATTGCAATGCCTGTGATCCAACGTTTGCAAATTCTTCTTCTAAAGAAACTGTTTCTTCAACTATAAGTGTTTCGCCACTCAAAAATGAACTTCTAGTATCATCAGAAGAACTTGAACTTAAATATGTAACATAAATCGTTGGCTTTCCAATAATTGACAAACTGCCATTTATATAAAACTCAATTCTTGCTCTAATGTTACTAGTTTGTCCTCGAATTACTTTACCTGAAATAAACTGTAGATAATACTCTGGACTTACTCCAAAATATTCATTTTCAAGAATTACTGTTTCTAGTTGATTATTATAACTTACTTCTCCACCAGTGACTTTTGCACCTTCTTTAAATACATGAGAACCAAATTGTTCAACTTGATTTTGCAGCATTGACTGCAATGTTGTCAATTCTCTTGCCTGAACAGGATACCCTGGTTTAAAAAGAACCTGATAATAACCCTTTTTGGGATTATAATCATCATAATAAGGAGAAACGTTGAGATTTATTCCTTTGGGCATGGTTCTTTAAAATTGCAAAATGACTTTAATATCTTCTTTTTGGTTAGACGATCTAGTAATAGAAGGCCTATTGTCAACATAAATTATATTTCCAGAATATTTTTTAACTTCTGGATTTGCTAAACCGCTAATAAACGATTGTCCAAGGTTGTATGTCCTACTATTTATTACGGTAGTTATACCAGTGAATGAGGTATCAATTCCTAAAGATACACTACCACCAGAAATTGTCACAGAACCTCCAGTTGTTGGAGATGCAGTAAATCTATTTAAATTAAATCCATAGGTTGGATTGTTATTTTGCGTTCCATTAGTATTAAATCCAACAAGAGAACGATCTTGCCAATACTTTAATATTCCTGTTGTTTGATCATAAGATACTACTCTTCCAACAGCTGTAGATCCAATACCAATCGTTTGTGTTACTCTACTATCGCCAGCAAAAACTGCAGAACTATAACCAGCACCAATTAATTTCAATGCATAAACTGCACTTGCCTTATCTTCGATTAGAAGATTTGATGAATTATATGTCTGAGGATTTTCAATTATTCCAACTCTTGCAATTTGATTTCCAGTAATAAAATCTGGATTTTCAGTATCATTTTCAATTCTGGAGTAAATTAATACGTTATATGCTCCAAGTTCACGATAAATATCCGCACCATGTCCTCCTTGTGGGGGAATTATTACATCAAATGTTGGCCTTGTAGTTCCAGTTGGAACATTTCCGGATTCTAAATCAACACTTCCATAAGTATATCCAGAACCTCCCTTTGAAACCGTAATAGTATCTACTTCAGAGTTGCTATTGATTACAATTGTTGCTTCTGCTCCAGTACCATCTCCTTTAATTGGAACTCTAGAATAAGTTCTATTAGCGGTTCCAAGTCCAACTCCTCTATTTGTAATAGTAACAATTTTTAATTGTCCAGATGTTGCAGCATTATCTCTTACTGCAGATACGTCAATGTTTGTTTCCCAATTTCTTGGGACTGGCATATAATTTACAGAATCAAACTTTACAATGTCGCTTGGTTTAATCGTATACAAATATTTCCAAATATATCCATCTCCACTTGTTCCAGCTGTTCTTGGTTCCAAATCTGTAAAAGTTGGTTCATCCAATGAAGGAACCCCAGATGGATTTTCTGGAGTTGAACCATTATATAAACAAATGTAAACCCTATAGTCACTATTTAAAACATAATAATTTGCAGAATATAAACTAGTAGATTCTGATGGTTTTGATAAATTAGTTCTACTTATATCATGACGATACATGTCATAAGTAGTTCCGGTTATCCATGTTACTTTTCTTACAACTTGCTTAACATCACCGTCATTAATTTTTTTGAGGGCAATCATTGTATCCCAATAATCATTCTCTTGATTAAAATTATCTTTTGGTGCAGGAGGAGTTGTATTCCAGTCAGAATCATAGTCGGTTGCATTTGGAAGCCCGACAAATGAATAATATGAATTTGCACTGGAAGTTGCTGCTGAAACAAAATTTTCAGCATTTAATATACGAAGTTGATCAGTAATTATTGCAGACATCTGATAATTTTTTTATTTATTTATGTGAGGTAATTTATGAATTTAAGTGGATTAATTCTTTTAACAATTGCTGAAGTAGTTATTCCAGAAATTCCTTCATTGTAATAATTAAATGTTTTTGGAGAAGTTCTAGAAAGAGAACTAATTCTTCCCCAACTATATTCGCCATAAAAATCACTATATCCAAGTCCAGAGAGTCCATTATAATCAGAAACACTAACCGTTACTTTAGCAACATATGTAAATCCAATACCAGCAACATCTGTTTGTCCAACAGAAACGGATGCGACTTCATAAACATTGTCTATAAAGGTTGATCCAATTCCTAAAACAGAATCATTCTGATATAATGAAGTAACTCCATTTCCAACGTTAGAATTATAAACTACAAAATAATAACCAGTTTGAATTCCACTTATTCCTGTTGAAGCAACTCCAACCGGATTAATTTGTGAATCTCTTAAGAAAGAATCGAGAGGAATTGCCAAGTCAAATACAAGTCCCGTCGAAGCAACTCCGACTGAAGTTGTTTGTATTCCAGATATAAATCCAAAATCACCTTCATAGACAGATTCTTCAATAATTTCATAGTTTATTGCAGGTGATTCAATTAAAACTTGAGGTGGATTTGTTGTTGTATAACCACTTCCAGGATTTGAAATAGTTATAGAAGAAACTGTTCCTCCAATAGAAATTGTAGATGTTGCACTTGCTCTCAATGTTGTCCCAAGTCCAACAGGATTTGAAATAGTTACACTTGGAGAAGTAGAATACCCAACACCACCATCGGATATTACAATTGAAGATATTGTTCCTCCAGTAGAAACAATTGCTGTTGCAGATGCACCAATTAAAGAATCTTGAGAAACTAAAATAATTTGATTTTGTGATGTTGAATTTTCATTAAAACTGTCAAAGAAAGTTTTTACACTTTCTACAAAAATTTCAGATGAAGAAATCCCAACGCTTTGAATAATATTTGTAGTTGGATAAATTAAAGGTTCATATATTTCTCTATCTTTACCAACTTGTTGTCCATTAATAATTTTATCTTCTGTTTGTCTACACCATATGACAGGCCTTAATAAGTTTGCATCTGGGGTGATTCCAGGGCCACTATATGTGTTTGTATCTACTACATCAGTAGATTGAATGTTTAGAACTAGTCTAGGATCTTCCTTAAGGAATTGATCATCACTATTAAGTCTTAAAGTATCACCAATTTTAACTGTCTCTAAAACATCAACATCAATAGTATCAATAGATCCAGTTCCTCTGTAAAATAGAATTTTTGTAGTATCTCCTACCTTCAGTGGTTCTGAGAATGTAATAATACTTCCACCTTCAAATGTATATGATTGGTTTGGAACTTGAAGAATATCATTCACAAATACTAATAAATTTGCAACAACTTCGATATTTGATCCTTTTCTAGATCTAATTGTTGTCTGTTGCCCATCGATTCTAATTGGAAACTTAACTCTACTTCCATCCACTAAATCATCAATTGGATCAATTACTTGCAGATCTCCTATAACCCATCCAGAGAATTTGTCACTTATTGTTTTATCTACTGTAATTTGAAACTCTCTAAATGCTGCTGTAGGATCTGTAGGGATACCAGATATTCCACCAATATCAAAAGTAAGAACATCACCTTGTCCATATCCATATCCAGAATTTGTAATTTCAAAAGAAATTACACTTGATCCCTGTCCTACAACAATATTTGCAACAGCAGCTGTTCCAAATCCAACGGAAGAAGAACTGTAAACTAAAGGAATATCAGAATAAGAAAGTGGATCATCAATTATAACTATTGGTGGATTTGTTGATGTGTAACCAGTTCCTGGATTTGTAATTGCAATACTTACAATATGTCCCCCACTAATTGCAGCAGTTCCGATAAATTCAACATTTGGAATTCCTGTACTTGAAGTTGCAACTCCAACATTTACAACTGTTTGAATTCCTGCTCTATATCCAGATCCACTGTTTCCAATACTAATTGAAGATATTGTTCCTAGTCCA
>JGI10211J34971_10001941_pt1 | contig 17024 bp, 14 predicted proteins | sample Etolagsediment_FD_34971 | JGI IMG/M metagenome (IMG submission 34971) | reverse complement strand
TGGAGTATAAAGACATGAAGCTTGATCTAAATATGCACCGCGTTATCATTGAAGGTATTGAGATATCTTTGACAAATCTTGAAACCTCTCTTTTGCAAACACTTGTTACCAACAAAGGCAAGGTGCTTGATAGAGACTACTTACTCAAAGCAGTGTGGAAAGATGCACAAAACATCCATCCAAAAACTGTAAATGTAGCTATAAAAAGACTCAAAGAGAAGATTGATCCCTTGAAAGAAAAAGAGTATATAAAAACAATTAGAGGGGTTGGGTATTTAGTGGCATAGATTGCCACACTTCGTTCGCAATGACTGAGATTGTTGTATTTCACTCGCAATGACAAAAAGGTATGTCACTGCGAGGCTTTAGCCGTGGCAGTCTAGAAGAACCACTGAGAAGTAACACGGAAGATGTTTACATCATGTTCACCATCTTTATGCTTAGCACCATTTTCATCTTTTTGGTAGTACATACCAACTTTAGTTGTATTTCCTCTTAGGTACCAGTTCACACCTGCAAGCATAGATGTAGAATCATACCCATCTTCACCTTCGAACTTATCCCAAGACTCATATCTAACAAATGGTGCGATAAAATGAAAATCTGTAAAGACATACTCACTTGTTGCATACCAACCTGTTGAAGTGCCAAGGTTCAGTGATCCTGTAGCTTCAATATTTTCAACAACATCATTAAACTTAAAGTACTCTGCTTGTGCCATAAAACCTTTATAGTGCCCAGAAATCTCTGCATTTATTAGTGACCTGTTTACATTAAGTGGAGCATTTAAAGCTTCTCCTTTCATAGTAGGAATTGCCCAGTAAGAAGCACCAACAGTAAAGTGTTTCCCTTCGCCCATATAAGTCTCAGTCACTACTTTTTCTTCCCAACCATCAAATGGTGAAAGCTTGACTTTTCCACCAAAGAAGAAACTTTGATCATCTAAAGCAATGCTATCCCCTTTGTTACCTTCTGCATCTTTTACTTTACTTGGATTTGCTGCTGCACCGGCCGCAATTTGGTAGTGTACTTTTTTATCCCAATCACCATACATCTGAACATTTGCTCCACGACGGTTAAATGAGATGTACTGTGCTGCAGCATCTGCAACATATGGTCTATCATAGGCAATAACGCGAGCAGACTTTACAGTCTCAGTACGTGAGACATCTATCTTTGCACGGTAGAGTTTGAAGTTTACAAGTGATGTATCAAAAGGTTTTTTGATTTTCACATAAGCATCACCGACATTAAAGCTACCCTCATCATTATCTAAACCAAAGTTAGACTTATCATTACGTACATCCATCACGAATGAAGCATGATCTCCAAAGCCAGCTGCTACTTCAAAACGTACACGTCTTAAATATGCATCACTAATACTAGTATCTGGTTCAGCTGCATCTTTATAATCAGTATTTTTACTTTCCATAGACCCTTGAATACGCACACCCGCTTTAAACCACATATCTGAAGCATCCTCTGGAACAAATTTCATGTTGATATGTGTCTCTTTACCTAAAGGAAACTCAGGCGAATCTTGATTGATAATCGTAATGCCATTTGATTTTTTCTCTTTTTCTTGTGTCTGTGCATTCACATAGTTACCAAGAGCAGTGCGACCTTCACCCGCTGTAGTAAAAACCTGTCCATTTTCATCTTGGTACAACTCTATGGCGTTTGCAGTTACACTTACTAATGAAAGAGCTGCGATTGTTGAAAGTACGATTTTGTTCATATAAAAATTCCTCTTTTTAATTATTGGTGACATTATAGAGACACTTGATTACGTTTAGGTTACAAAGAATGCTTTTAGTTTTGTAATCTAACTGTAACCTTACTCTCATATACTTCTCCATCAAAAACTACAAATAAAGGGTTTATTTATGACAAAAGTATTAAGAGTTGCATTAGCTACTTCGGTATTATTAACAGGTTTGAGTGCAAACGACATCCTCAAGGGAAGCGGGGCTTCTTTTCCATATAGTGTTTACCAAAAATGGATTAAAGCTTACAACGACGAGACTGGAATAAAAATCGACTACATTAAAAAGGGGTCTTCAAAAGGCATCAAAGATGCACAAGCTCGTGCTGTTGACTTTGCAGGAACAGATAAACCACTCTCTCCAAAAGTACTCAAGCAAAATGGTCTTTACCAGTTTCCAGCAGTTGTTGGTGCTATCACTATGGGTTACAATCTCCCAGGAGTAGAAAAACTTAAACTAAGCAGAAGTGCTATTGTAGCAATCGCTGCAGGTAAGGTTTCTCACTGGGATGACAAACTCATCGCAAAAGAGAATGCAGGTCTGAAACTACCACATGAAAAACTTACTTTTGTACACCGCGCAGATGGTTCAGGAACTACATATAACTTCACTTACTACCTTAGTAAAGTCTCTAAAGAGTGGAGAAAAACTTATGGTGCTAAAAAAGCACTAACATGGCCAGGAAGCCAGCACATTGGTGGAAAAACAAACTCTGGAGTAGCAGCACTTCTAAAGCAAACGCCATACTCGGTAGGTTATATAGACTATGCAGATGCAGCAAACAATGACATAGCAATGGCAGAGGTCGAAAACCGTGCTGGAAACTACATCATACCAACACTCAAATCTTTTCAAATAGCAGCTGCAAAAGCTACACTTGATCCTAAAAAAGATTTTTACTCTATCATCGCAGACCCTAAGGGTGCGGACTCTTATCCTATGGTAGCAGCAACATTTATACTTGTACCCTCAGAAAAACCAGAGACAAACAAACACACTACGAAGTTTTATGAATGGTGTTACACTGATGGACAAGAGATAGCCAAAAGTTTAGGCTTTGTTCCACTTCCAGATACTCTAGTAAACAAAATCAAAGAATATTGGAGTACTAAAGGCATAAAATAGACTGCCACAGCTAAAGCCTCGCAGAGTGTGTCATTAAAACTCTTTTTTTTCCATTGCGAGGCAAGCTACTTCTATGTGTAATCTTCTCGTAACCAAATCTTCTTATACTTCACTTCTAAATCACAAAGGTAAAATTAAATGGAAAAAATCTTTCAGAGACTCTCTCTTAGCAGTGCTACTTTAGTTTTTGTCATTCTTCTTGGTATCTTTATCACACTCTTTATTGCGGCTAAACCTGCTATAGATGAGTTTGGTTTTGACTTTATTAGTGATTCATCGTGGAACAAAGAGGTAAGTCTCTCAGAGACTCCTGCTTTAACAATGGATGAAGAGTCAAATCTTGATGATGAGATGATTTTAGATGAAGATGAAATAATTATGGATGAAGATGCTGTCCTTTTTGACGAAGAGACTCAAAACACCAAAACAGTTTTTGGTGGACTCATTCCTATAGTTGGAACACTTTTGAGTACACTCATAGCACTTGTTTTTGCTCTTCCTATCGCGATGGGTATAGCAGTATTTCTCTCAGAGATTGCTCCTAAAAATATCTCNCATATNGTTGGTATAGCCATAGAGTTACTCGCAGCAATTCCCTCTATCATCTTTGGTATGTGGGGGCTTTACTACTTCGCACCCATCGTTGCAGANATAGTTGGTGGNTATCAAGTTTCACTCCTTACTGCTGGACTTGTTCTTGGTGTTATGATACTCCCATTTATGGCGGCAATCACAAGAGATAGTATGAACACGACTCCTGGCGTTTTAAAAGAGTCTGCTTATGCACTTGGTGCTACAAAGTTTGAAGTCATCAAAGATATCATATTTCCATACTCAAGAACGGGTATCATCGGCTCTATCATTTTAGCACTTGGTCGAGCTCTTGGTGAGACTATGGCTGTGGCGTTTCTCATCGGTTCTATTTTTTCACTACCGCAAGCGATAAATGACCCAACTATCTCTATACCTGTTGCTATGGCAAACAACTTTGGAGAGGCAAGTGGACTTGGAGAGAGTGCTCTTTTTTATCTTGCACTTATTCTTTTTGTCATTAGCTTTGGTGTTATCTCCATCGCAAAATTCTATTTTTTAAAAAAGGTAAGGTAGATGAGACTCTTAGTAAATAAAATCTTTTTAGTCCTTTCCATGCTGTCTGCATTTATAGGTTTGGCATTTTTAGCTTGGATACTTGTGACACTCTTTATAAAAGGTCTTGGTTCATTCCACTTTAACCTTTTTTTAAATGACCTCATTGAAGGTGGCCTTCGTAACCTAATCATGGGGCAGTTTATCCTAGCTGGTTTAGCAGCACTTATAGGTATTCCTCTTGGGATGAGTGCTGGTATCTACTTGCAAGAGTATGGGAAAGGCAAGTATGCTTCACTTATTCGGGATTTAAGTGACATTATGATGTCTGCTCCCTCTATCGTAGTAGGGGCATTTGTCTATGCCGTGATTGTCGTTCCCTCTGGTGGCACGAGTGGCTTTGCTGGAGCTATTGCGCTTGCTATTATGATGATTCCTGTAGTGATTAACACTACAGACAATATGCTCTCTCTTGTTCCTCGTGAACTTCGTGAAGCAGGCATCGCTCTGGGTGCTTCAAAATACAGAGTCATTTTAGATATCGTCGTAAAGGCGGCAAAAGTTGGAATAATGACAGGGATTCTCCTCGCGTTTGCTCGTATTATTGGAGAGACTGCGCCGCTTCTTTTTACTTCGGAGACTTCAAACTACTTTTCACTTGATTTGAGTGAGAGTTTTCCCTCTTTGACGGTTAGTATTTACGACTTAGCAAATGAGCCTGAAGAGTCTAGCCGAGATTTGGCTTGGGCAGCTTCATTTATACTTACAGTTTTGGTTTTACTTATCAACCTCGCTGGAAGATTTATTACAAGACATAAAGATTAACAAGGAACTAAAACAATGCCTATTATGAACATAAAAAAATTCTCATTTACATATCCTGGAGTTGATCATCCCTCTCTCAGAGATATCTCACTTCCAATAGAACAGAACAAGATAACGGCTCTAATTGGCCCAAGTGGCTGTGGCAAATCAACGCTCCTTCGCAGCATGAACCGTATCCATGACGTATATCCAGGAAACAAATATGATGGAAAAATTGAACTGCTAGATTTGCAAACAGGTGAGAGAAACAATATCTTAGAGATAAAAAAAGAGAATGAGCTCATTAAACTTCGCCAACAAGTAGGAATGATATTCCAAAAACCAACACCATTCCCTATGAGTATCTTTGACAATGTCGCATATGGCTTAAAGATACAAGGCATGAAAAACAAAACAGAACTAGCTGATCGTGTAGAACAAGCACTTAAAGATGGAGCACTCTGGAAAGAAGTTCACGATAGACTAGGCAAATCTGCTATGGGTCTCTCAGGCGGACAGCAACAGCGTTTATGTATAGCACGTGCAGTTGCTGTAAAGCCTGAAGTTCTTCTTTTTGATGAGCCAACTTCTGCACTTGACCCAATTTCTACAGGAGCAATTGAAGAGCTTTTAGTCGAGCTTAAAAAAGATGTAAGTATTGCTATTGTGACACACAACATGCAACAAGCATCTCGTATAAGCGACTACACGGCGTTTATGTACCTTGGTGACCTAGTGGAGTATGATAAAACAGAAAACATCTTCTTAAACCCTGCACAAAAACAGACTGAAGACTATATCACTGGCCGTTTTGGTTAAGAGAAAAAGAGAAAGGAAACTCAAATTATGATATCAAACTTTAAAACAGAACTCGTCTCTATCAAAGAGAAAGTTCTATCCATAGCACAGGGTCTAGAAGAGTCCAACAAGCTAATACTCTCAGCTCTTGGAGATTGTGACAATGAAAAATTTATACAAGCACGCGGATATATAAAAAATATCAATGCTAAGACAGATGAGATAGATAATGCCATCATAAAGGTACTTGCACTTTATACTCCTGAGGCAAGAGACTTAAGAGAAGTAATCGCTTATCTAAAAATCACAAATGAACTCTCTCGTGCTTGTTCGAGTACGAGAAGTTTTATAAGAGGTTTTACAGATGTCTGTAAAGATGTAGATGTACCAACCATAAACGAGTATGCTGTCCCTATGCAAAATTCAACTGTTGCTGCAATAAGTTTAGCTATTAGCATGGTTAACTGTGAAGATGAAGATGAGATTCAAGAGATATATAATGATGTTCTCATAGAGGAGAACAAGACAGATGATCTCTACGAAATGGTAGAGAGAAACTTATCTCTTCAAGCAGATGGCTCAAATAGTTTTGAAAAGTTCCACAAAATGCTAAGAGCACTCAGAAAAAGTGGCAAAATCGCTTCTCGTGCTATTGCTATGGCAAACTTACTAGTATATGCAAAAATTGGTGGAAATTTTCGTAGCTAAAGAGATTGCCGCACTTCGCTCGTAATGACAGAATGTTGATCTTGACGCAGAAATTATTTAGTTATAATTTCTATAAAATTTTAAATAGAGGTACTTGAGTTTGCTTAATTTTCAACAAATCATACTCAAAAAGTTTTTTTCTCTTTTTTTAGTACTTTTTCTTATCATCGGTGGTATAGTTTACTACTGGATGAAAGAGTTCTATATCTCACAAACAAAAGATTCCCTCACTCAATCAGTAGAGCTTATAGCCCTAGAGCTTCAAAACCCTTATAATCTTGATGAGTTTGCTCAAAATGTACATGAAATACTCCAACTCAGACTCACGATCATAGACTATGATGGAAATGTAATCGCAGAATCAAACAGAGACAAATCTACCATGGACAACCATAAGTATAGAGAGGAAGTGGTTCAGGCATCCAAAGAGGAGTTTGGGTACAAAACTCGTTACTCCAAAACACTCCAACAAGAGCTTTTGTATGTTGTTAAAAAATACACCATTAACGACAAAACAGTATATATCCGTCTTAGTGCAAAACTTAAAAGCATAAACAAACAGATTTTTTCACTTGCCACAAAAGTCTTTTCAGTTCTTATAGTATTTTTTATTCTTGTTTTTGTTGTTACATACAAAATCAACACACAGATACAACATGAGATGCAAAGAATCGTACTCTTTTTAAAAGAGCTTACTAAAAAGAAAAAGCCTACTTACATAAACTCAAGCTTTTCCAAAGAGTTTGACACCATTACTTCTTTACTGACAAAAGTATCACAGATACTCATAAAAAAAGAGAAGCAAAAGTCCAAGTACACTGCAAAACTAGAGACCTCTAACCAACAAAAAGATGATATTATCTCTGCTATATCACATGAGTTTAAAAATCCGATTGCCGTCATAAATGGCTACTCACAAACGCTACTCGACGACAAAGATATCAATCCTAACATCCGCAACAAATTTTTAGAAAAAATCTTTAAAAATGGTGTAAAACTCAGTGAACTTATAGACACACTCCGTCTCTCCATAAAACTCGACAGCGGACAACAATCTATGAACTTTTCAACTATAAATCTCTATGAACTCATAGTAGATACAGTTGAAAATGTAAAGATAAGTCATCCTAAACGCGAAGTGATTATAAATGGGGACAAGCAGATAAGCATAAAAGCTGATAATGCTCTGTTTGGTGTGGTAATCTCAAACTTAATTGAAAATGCCCTTAAGTACTCTGAGGATGAAGTTATCATTGAGTTTAATCAAAATGAGTTGCATGTTATAGATACAGGCATAGGAATAAGCACGAAGAATTTGCAAAATATTACAAATAAGTTTTATAGAGTGCACTCAAATAGCTGGAATAACTCTCTAGGGCTTGGACTTTTTATAGTCAACAACATTATAAATCTGCATAATTTCAAACTCTCAATCCAAAGTGAAGAAAATGAAGGTTCTACTTTTTCAATCTCTTTCTAAGCAGTTTTTTTACAAAAAGTGTAACCAAAATATCTCCAAGTGTCACTTTTTTGTGACTCCCTTGTAATCTCTATGTATACATTCTAAACTAAGATTCTTCAAAACTTTTAGGAGATCTTATGAAAAACCATTTAGTAAAAACGACATTCTTGTCACTAGGAACAGCAGTTCTATTGGGTATGACAGCTTGTGGAAGCTCAAACGACGAAGAAGCAACAGCCCCAACAGCCGCAACACTCAACAGTGGAGTTGCAATAGATGGATTACTCTCAAATGCGAAAGTATGTATAGATGTTAATCTTAATGATTTATGTGATTCTGGTGAAGATGCAACAACAACTGATGTAACTACGGGTGAATTTAGCCTAACGTCTACACAAAGTGGTCCACTACTAGTGGTTGGTGGTAATGACTTAGGCACAGGACTTGCATTTACTGGAGCACTCAAAGCACCACAAGGCTCAACTGTAATCACACCTCTTACATCAGCAATTCAAGCAATGATAGAAAATGGTGCAACAAAAGAAAAAGCAGAGGAGTCACTCAAAGCCGCTCTTGGTATTGCATCGGATGTTGAGCTCACAAAGTTTAATCCACTCATAGAGATTTCTACAGATAATGCAGCCAAAGCAAAAAAAGTTTTAGAAAAACAAGCAGAGCTCCAAACACTAGTTCATGGTGTAGCTACTACTCTTGCAAGTGCTGACTCACAAACAACTATTGAAAAAGCAATGCAGAGTGTTTTTAAAGAGCTTACGAAAAAGTATAATAATGTGAAATCTGAAGTAGCACTCGATGCTAATGATGTGGCAGAGACAATCAGTGAAGCTTCAAAAGTAATCTATGCAGGTGATACAACAAAACAGCAAACAGTTGAAAATGCTAAAACAGATGCATCACAAAACATCTTACTTACAGCAACTGCAACTGCTCAAGCTATCCAAAATGCAAGCTCTTCAGATCTTTTAGAGAAGTTTAATGAGGGAATAAAAACAGCCAACACTACACTGCAAAAAGGTTTAGACTCTGCGTTTAATAACTATGTCTCTCAAGTTACAGCTTCTGGTGCGACTCTTCCATATACAGTTTTAGATAACACTATCGATGATGGGAAAAACCCAGGAACTCCAATGGAGATTCGTAACGGTGGATTTGGTTCTGCTGCTGCAGCTGATCCTATGAATGCAAACAGATTTTATGCACTTACAGATAGAGGTCCAAACGCGACATACACAGGAGCTGATGGGAAAGGAAAAATGTTTCCTACACCTGAGTATACACCTCGTATAGGACATTTTGAAATTGCTCAAGATGGAAGTGTCTCATTAGTTAAAGAGATTCTACTCAAAGATACAAACAATAACAATATTACAGGACTACCAAACCCTATTGCTGTAGGTGGAACGGGTGAAATTCCATACGACAAAGATGGAAATACACTCAAAAATAGTGATGACTCCTTTAAAACAGATATCTTTGGACTTGATGGTGAAGGACTTGCTGTTTTAAAAGATGGAACTTTTTGGGTCAGTGATGAGTATGGTCCGCACATGGTTCATTTTGATACAACAGGAAAAGAGATAGGACGTATCAATCCTTTTGTAGATGATAATAGAACTACTATTAATCTTCCAGCTGAGTTCAAATATAGAAGAGCAAATAGAGGGATGGAAGGTTTAACTATTACACCTGATCAAAAAACATTAGTTGGGATTATGCAATCTACAATGGATCTTCCAACGAGTGCTGTACATACATCAGATATTACTCGTATAGTAACAGTCAATCTTGACACAAATGTCACAAGTCAATATCTATACAAACAAGAAAAAGCCGCAAACTCAAACTCTGAAATAGTTGCTTTAAGTAATGATAGCTTTTTAGTTATAGAGAGAGATGGTACTTTTTATAAAGATGGTGTTGATGGACAAAAGCATGTATATAAAATCAATTTAAGTACAGGGACAAACCTTGAAGCCATAACAGATAGTGGCGACTTAGCTCAAGATGCTACTCTTGGGTTGACTATAAAAGGGAAGACACTTGAAGAGGCTGTAATTGACTCTGGAAACTGGGATACACTCTCACAAAACCACATCTACCCTGTTGCTAAAACACTTGTTATAGATATGATAAAAGAGAATAAGTACCCACATGATAAAATGGAAGGTCTCATTGTCTTTAGTGAAAATAAACTCGGTGTTCTTAATGATGATGACTTTGCAACATGGGTAACTGCTGGCGTTTTAGAGCAGAAGTATCTTGATACAGAAAATACAATAGTCGATGGAAACACTCTTTATGTAGTGGATGCAAACCTGAGTGCTCATGTTCCAAGCTTACAAAAAGTTGGAAGTTTTGACACCAATACAGAAGCGGCAAGTGAGATAGTCGCTTATGACAAAGCCTCTAAAAGAATGTTTGCGACAAATGGTGCAGCAAATAAAATAGATATTATAAACATTGCAGATGTTACATCGCCTACATTAGTAAGTCAAATAGATTTATCTCCATATGGAACAGGTGTAAATTCTGTAGCCTCTTATGATGGAAAAATCGCAGTTGCAGTTGAAGTAAAATCAACAGATGGGTTAATCACAAACTCTAAAGGCAATGTAGTTCTCTTCGACACAAATGGTAATCATCAAGAGACTATAGAAGTTGGCTACTTACCAGATATGCTCACTTTTAATGAAGATGGTACAAAAGTAATAGTTGCTAATGAAGGTGAACCAAATGGTGACTATAGTGTTGACCCTATCGGTTCTATTGGTATCATAACTCTAGCAGACAGTTCTTATGTGGATGTAAACTTTACAGGTGCAACTTTAACTGATGCAGCAGATGGAACACCGGTAAGATTAGGGGCGACTCCTAGTAATGACCAAGCAAAAGATTTAGAACCAGAGTACATCACTGTAAGTGGTAACTATGCCTATGTAACACTCCAAGAAAACAGTGCTATGGCAAAAGTAAACCTTACAACAAATGCCCTTGAGTATGTAAAATCTTATGGTGCAAAAAGCTATGAGGCTGATTCAAACAACACTATAGATATTGAAGAAGATGGTGTGATAAGTATGAAATCTTACCCAGGACTTTTTGGTCTCTATATGCCTGACTCAATCGCATCTTATACATCAAATGGAGCAACTTACTTAGTCACTGCAAATGAAGGAGATGGCAGAGAGTACCCAGTTGCTGATGTAAATACTTCTTTAAACACTGGGGATACTCTTACTGATGAGAAAAAAATCTCAAAACTCACTTTAGATAGCTCAATCGCAGATGCTTATGCAGTTGACAATGACTTAAAAGTTGTAATCGACATGGGTTCAACTACAACTGATGGAAAAGGCACATATACTAAACTTTACACTTATGGTGCAAGAAGCTTCTCTATTTGGGATGCAGATGGTGATTTGGTTTGGGATAGTGGAGATGCTATATCTAAGCTCGTTGCACAGTATGAACCAGAACTTTTTAACCAAGATGCAGGAGAGATAGATGGAAGAAGTGGAAACAAAGGTGCAGAGCCTGAAGCTTTAACTGTAGGTACAATAAATGGGAAAACTTATGCATTTGTAGGACTCGAGAGACAGAGTGCTATCATAGTTTATGACATCACTACACCAACTAGCCCTACTTTTGTTGATTATGTCAAAGCAGAAGTAAATGGAGATATAAGTCCTGAGGGAATGAAATTTGTGAGTGCAACAGATTCACCAAATGGCAAAAATCTACTTTTAGTATCCTACGAAGTAAGTGGCTCAACTGTTGTGTATGAAATAAATAATTTAAAATAAAGGAATAAGCACTTATCGTATAAATGCGATAGGTGTTAATCACTCATTACGAGTCTAAAATGAAGCTACTACTTTTTCAATTTCTTTCTAAAAAGATGGTAGTTTTCATTTTCACAGAGATCTTCTATGTAGCTATCTGGACACTTTTTTACATCTGACCATACACCTGAGGGAAGTCTTACTTCAAGTTTTCCTTTTTCACGCAGTTTAATTATTTTTTTGTGGCTTAATATCTTTTCACTTGGTGAAAAATCAACCTTTGTCAAATCGACATCTTCTCTATAATAACAGGTCTGTTTTTTAAAACTTCCCCAACCAGGAATACCATCTTCAGTATAAGGCACCTCATCACCACTACTAAATTTCACAATTATTGTGTAGTGTGATTTTTCATAACACTCAATGATTTTTCCCTTACCAAAAATAAGCCCATAGACTTTATCACCAACTTTCGCATTTTCAAAATAAGCCATTTCTACTCCACTAATAAATTTTAAAAAATTTTAATATGTAAATATTACAGCATCATTACACCCTTTTTTTGCCTAAATAATAAACAAACATCTTACAGATAAAAAGAGATACTCTGATATCATTATGTAATATCTGTGTAATATTTACATATTAAAATTTTCTAACTTAATACTGGATAGGAACAATGAAAAACACAAAGAGTCGAGAGTTTACGATAAGTACTGATTGTCTTCTAATTGAATATGACTATTTACTAGCAGCAAATTTGCTTGAAGAGTATATCTTTGAGGAGCTTGAGATTCCAGAGGATTGTTTAAAATCCTTTAACATAAATGAAGATGCCTTAAACATAAAGCTATCACAAGGAAGACACTACTTTAATGACGATTGGTATGTCAACTTGCAAAGAGTCTCATAAAAAGAGACTCTAAGATTACTTAGCTACTTTTGCTACAGTTTTTTTAGCTACTTTTCTTACTATCTTTTTAGCAGTTGGTTTTTTCTTTACCGCTGCTTTTACAACTTTCTTAGTTACTTTTTCTGCTGATTTTTTCGCGATAACTTTCTTAGCTACTGCTTTTTTTACTGCTTTTTTTGCAACTGATTTTACTTCTTTTTTCTTTAATACTTTTGCCATTTGTGGCTCCTATTATTTAGTTTTTTCATTACTATTAGTAATAAATTATAGGTATTATATATGTTTTATAGTATAATGTCAATAGTTTATTACTATAAGCGATTCCTTAATAGTATTTGATTACAATATGGTTACAAAAAACAAAAGAGCAAATATGACATTCATCGAATTTAAAAAGCTACTATTAGATGCTGAGATAACTCTTCCAAAGTTTTCTAAACTTATAAAAGTAAGTGAAAAAAATATCCAAGCTTACAAAACAAAAGGCGAAGTTCCCAACACTATAGCTGTAATTGCTGCATCTTTTTCACACATGCACCATAACAACTTAGACTACAGAGAGATAGTTGACAACTTAAACCTTGAGGCAAAAACAAAAAAAGGTGCAGGCTTTGCAAAAACAAAAAAGCCTAAACCCCCCGTAACCCTAAAGTAATCTTCCTTATATATAATTTTTCAAGTTTAAAATAAAGGCTTGAAGATGATTGACATCCAAAAGATGATTAACAAAAAGTACCCAAAGCTCAAAGATAATAAAATTATCAAACAGGCAATTGACAAGTTTGCTGACTCAATTGTTCACCAAGAACAAATAAACAACTTTTTAGAACAAAATGCTCACTTAGGGAGTTTTGAGTTTATTGAAAATGCACTTGAGGAGTTAAACTTCTCTTACTCTCTCTCAAACAAAGACATACAAAACATTCCCTCCTCTGGACGTGTAGTTATCATAGCAAATCATCCACTTGGTGGTCTTGATGCCCTCGCACTTATAAAAGCAATAAGCACAATAAGAAAAGATGTTAAAGTCGTTGCAAATGATTTTTTAAGTACTCTCAAACCTTTGGAATCCATCATCTTAAATATCAACAATTTTAAAAGTCGCCAATCTAAAGAGTCTATAGCGAAGATATATGCAGCACTAAACGCCAATGAAGCACTGTTAATCTTTCCATCTGGAGAGGTAAGCCGTGCAACACCAAAGGGTGTAAGAGATGGCGTTTGGTATAAAAGCTTTTTAAGTTTTGCATCTCGTACAGCATCACCTATACTTCCAGTCTTTATAGGTGGTAAAAACTCTAAAACTTTTTACTCCGTCTCTGCATTAAACAAAAAACTCTCTACTCTTTTACTCTCGCATGAGATGTTCAAACAAAAAGGCAAAGAGATAGAACTTCTAATCGGTGAGCTTATCCCACATGAAAACATTCTGCCTGCATCTCTTAAAAAAGACAAGATTGTAGAACTCTACAAAAAGCACCTTTATGGGCTTAAGAGTAAAGAGAGCTATTTTCAAACACAAAAAGCCATTGCACTTGCTGAAGATAGAAGAGACATAAAAAAGGAGCTTAAAAACGCCGAGCTTTTAGGAGAGACCAAAGATGGAAAAACCATCTACCTTTATGAGTGGTCAACTAACAATTCTAGTGTTTTAAATGAGATAGGAAGACTCAGAGAAATCTCTTTTAGACAAGTTGGTGAGGGTGTAAACAAAAGACGCGACATAGACAAGTATGATAGATACTATAAACACATAGTCCTTTGGGACAACGAAGAGCTAGAGATAGTTGGAGCATATAGAATTGGGATAACATCTGAAATACTCCATGACTACTCAGCTTCAGCTCTTTACACAACAACTCTCTTTAACTACACTAAGGAGTTTGAACCTTACCTTGAAAATTCCATTGAGTTAGGACGTAGTTTTGTACAGCCTAAGTACTGGGGAAGCCGAGCCTTAGATTATCTCTGGCAAGGCATAGGAGCTTACCTTAAAAACAATCCTCAAATAAAATATCTCTATGGACCTGTAAGCATCTCTCAGACTTATCCCAAAGTTGCAAAAGACATGATTCTCTACTTTTATGACACTTATTTTCCATCAAAGACTAAACTAGTTGAAGCTCAAATTCCTTATAGATTTGATTTAAAAGATGCATATATGAATGTCTTTGTAAAAGAGTTAAAACTAAACGACTACAAAGAGGATTTTAAAACACTCAAAAAAGCACTCAACTTTTTAGAACTCACCGTGCCTACTATGTACAAACAGTATGCAGACTTGTGCGAAGAAGGAGGAGTAGTATTTTGTGCGTACAACATCGACAAAGATTTTTCAGAGTGTGTTGATAGTTTTATTGTTTTAAGTGTGGATAAGATCAAAGAGAAACAAAGAGCTCGATACTTTGTAGATAGCAATAATTACAATGGATAATATCACAATAAAAATAAAACTTTTAATAATAAGTTTTTTAATTGGGGTAGGCGGGCTATGTTCTATACTGTTTTTTAAATACTCTTTGAACAATGTAAACGATTACAAAAACCTAGAATATGCTTTTGTAAAACTAGAAAATGAGATGCTTACTCTTCGTCGTAATGAAAAAGATTTCTTAATGAGAAATGATTTAAAGTATATAAAGCAGTTTAATACCAATGTTAATAAGATTTTTTTAGAGATAAAAGAACTTAAAATGAAGATGAAATCTATGAATCTTCATGTAAAAAGCTTAGACAATATTCTTGATAATATTAATCACTATACTAGAAGAATGAATCATCTAGTTGATATGCAAGTTAAAATAGGTCTCACTCCAACAGATGGTCTTTATGGATCTCTAAGGTCTATTATTCATCAAGCAGAAGATACAATTAAATTAGAAAACAATAAAGCACTAGAAGCTGCAATGCTAACACTGCGTCGTAATGAAAAAGATTTTATGCTCAGAAGATCTCAAAAATATATCAGCAAGTTTAACAGTAATTATATAAAAGCAATGCATATAGTAAAAGAATCGCAGCACACATTACTTCTAGCCCCATTGTTTAATAAATACAAAGACGATTTTCTTGCTTTAGCAATGGCAGAAAAAGAGATTGGACTAGACCATAAAAGTGGTTTACAAGGTAAGTTAAATGAGGCAATTCATAATACTGAAGCTATATTTGAAAAAGAAAAAAAGAACTTAAATGACATGACATCAAAAAAATTGTCAGAAGAAAGCATGAAGAATATCATGGTTATAGTACTTATATCTGCTATCATGCTGTTGTTAACATTATATCTTGCTAAAGTTATTAAAGATAGACTTTCATTTTTATGTGAAGAGATAGAACTTATTGCACAAACGAAAGATTTATCGCATATTAATACAAAAAGAGTTCTTAAAAAAGATGAAGTTGGAGATGCATTTAAATCCTTCTATAAATTGATTGATGCCTTTAAAATTGTTCTTGATGATGTTAATATAATGAGCAAGGATAACTTAGGTATATCAAAAGAGTTGACATCATCTTCAGACAATGTAGCAAAAAATATAGACAAGGCTTCTCAGATTGCACTTCAAACATCAACTAATGCCCATACATTGCAAGATAGAATCAACTCCTATGTTGAAGAAGCAAAAGAAAATAAAATAGAGATTCAAACTGCCTTCACTAGATTAGAAGCAGCTAAAAACGATATAATAAGACTAACTAAACAAGTTCATATGACATCAAAAATCGAAGTTGAACTAACACATAAGATAGAACTTCTATCTCAAGAAACAGAACAAGTAAAGAATGTCTTAACGGTCATATCAGATATAGCTGATCAAACAAATCTACTAGCACTAAATGCTGCTATCGAGGCTGCACGTGCTGGTGAACATGGCCGTGGATTTGCAGTTGTAGCGGACGAGGTTCGAAAACTAGCAGAGCGCACACAAAAGTCATTAGTTGAAATTTCTTCTACCATTAACATCATTGTTCAATCTGTAACAGAAACAAGTTCACAGATGAAAATAAACTCTAAAGATATAGAATCACTAGCCCTTATTGCACAAAAAGCACAGAATGACATATATGAAACATCTATTGTCATGAATAATGCTGTAGAACTTAACGAAAAGACAGTAAACGACTTTATTAGTACAAATATCGAAATCAACAATATAAATAAAGAGATTAAAGAGATTGATGAGCTATCAAATAAAAATAAAAGTAGTTCTGATGATATTTCAAATGCATCTATATATTTGTTCGAGCAAACTGATAAGTTAAATACACATATTCAAAAGTTTAAAACAACTAAAGACTAATAACAGAAGTGGTTTATCAACTATGCGCAGTAGACATATTTTATATTTATCTTACTATTATCTTCTTCAAATGCAGATCAGAATATTGGAAAATGAATGACTCAGCAGTTACCTATACATTGGGAGAAGATACTTAAAAAAATCGATATTGCCTTTCAGCCTATTTTAAATATACATACAGGAAAAACTTATGCTGTTGAAGCCTTACTTCGTCATTTTAAAGAGGCTGGCTTTGAGTCCATTTTTTCACTTTTTGAT
>JGI10211J34971_10001939_pt1 | contig 17032 bp, 20 predicted proteins | sample Etolagsediment_FD_34971 | JGI IMG/M metagenome (IMG submission 34971) | reverse complement strand
TCCATTGACATACATAAATATTTTCATAGTTTTCACACAAAAAGTGGTTGCCAATAATATGACACAATCTCATCCCATTTAACAGCGGTGTAAGCCGGTGTATGCTGGATTGTGTCTGTTTCGTTCAGAAGAAATTTATCAAACGGGATATAGTCGCCGACAGTATCGGCCAGCGCCCCGCAAAGATTTACAACCGGTTTGCATCCGCAGTATTGTGCCTTCAACGCATTCAGGCAAAACAGCTCAGCATCTGGCTTGTTCAGCGGCAAACACCAGTACTCTGCGCGCCAATATTCTTCCTCGATCTGCTCTTTCGGCAGTTCGCCTAACGCAATTATCTGGTCCTGCCGCATCAGGTGTTTTATTGTGTTTTTCAGCACTGTATCCTGGCACATTGCGTCAAAGTTACGGAAACCATAAGCAATACGAAGTTCTATTGCCGGGTAATGCAACCTCAACACCTGCCAGTTTTGCAGTAACTGCAAAAGTCCACGATCTGGGCTGCTGCAATACAGCATAGTGTTCGGATCTTTGTCGGATTTATTTCTATCAAGTGACAATGTGTCTACACCTAAAGGTATAGCACATGACTTATCAACTGGAACAAATAAATTTCGCGACTCGTGGTATCGGGAAATATTGACAAAGTAATTTATCTTATCCATCGGCCATTTTTTTTCTACCTCAGCAGACCAATGGATATTGCGATAGCAGGATAACCCCTGTAACCAAGGCAGTTTATCCTTGAACGTTATAAAAATCGTATTTGCCGGATCTTCTACCGAACACTTTTCACGCGGTTGATACCTTACCCCATGTCGCTCTGTGTTGTTGCCATCTTTTTGACTGTGATAAACATCAACCGAGTACCCGGCGCGAACCAGCGCTTCAGATAGCAGAACAACCGCCTCTTCCGACCCGCCCAAAAACCGATCGATATCGTCTGGGCACCAGCCACCAGCAACTTCATTCGTGTAAATTATGATTTTCACTTTTTCGCCTTAGGCGGTCTGCCACGACGTGTTTCTTGCTTGGTCTGGCCTGTGTTCTGTAGCGCTTCATTTTTCGCCTTCAGAATATCGATCTGCGCCAACAATATTTCGCGTTCGCATTCCAAATCGATTATCCTCTGAGCGTTTTGATCAGCGATCTCTGTCATCGCCTGCAACTCTGCCTCTAGCAGGCTGGAATCAACTGCATTTTTAACAGTGTCGATGCCAGCCGAGCTAGTAGGTTCAGGTACGCCAACAAGAGCCATAAGACTACCCCCATAAATTATGTTCAAAACTAATCAACGTCCTTTACCAACACCCCGAGGGCTTTGGACATGACTTTTTCATCCTGGTAATATCCCAGTTCGATTTCGTCGGACTTGATTTTTGGGTCAAACGGATGACGCTCGACCGACATGTTCGCCAGTCCAGGCCGATTCCAGCGGAAAGTGTAGCCGAAAGACGGCATTTCCATTGACGGGCGCTGCGGGCAATAATACAAAAGGACCTTATCGCCCCACATCTGCGTGAGCGACATCGCGATCCCTTCCTCGGAGGTATTACGATATGCCCCGCCGACGTAAAGGCCCTCAAGTTCAAGCAATTGTGCCGCTTGTTCTTTCGTCGCATTCTGGCCACCGCCGCTGACACCGGCCTTGTTAACCTTGTCGATTACCTGAGCGTTTCGCGAAAACAGCCGCCAAGCAATATCGCCAAAGACAGCACGGTTCGGGCGATACCCGGTTTGATCAGCCTGTTCGTCGATCGCGGTCCAGATATCTTCCAGCGGGCGACTATTGGCGTAATCGGTCCAGGCACTGCCAACCGTGAATTGGGTCGATACGTTGGTTGCAGTAGTCACATGCACCGAAACCCGCATTTCCCAATCCAAATAAAGCTGGTCCTGAAGGAAAAACAACCTCCCCTCTTCCACGTCGCGAACAAAAGCGGGATCAGCGTTGGCCCGATCTTCGATCGTCGTCGGGACTTTCAACGCGTAGTTTTTGCAAAAATACGATTCTGACGAAACCTGAAAACTGACCTTGTTGGCCTCAGTTCCAGGCGCTCGCAGCGTATTATTGACGCGGAACAAGTCCGCTTGGTTGTACGTTTTGATCATGTCCGATTGGTTTTGAACATTGACAATCGGGAAGATCATATCGGCAACGAATCCCATCGGGCGGTAATTCATCGCCAGGTTGGTCAGGTGCTTGTCAACATGCACCGTGCGACCCTGTAAGTATCCCATGGTTACCTCCCTAGATTCCTACATCTAGCGACGAAGTCGCATAGTGTGGCGTTGCGAAATTAACGGCAGCCCAGAACGCGGCACCGGATGCGGCGGCAGCAGAAGCACGACCGATAATCACATCACCTGACCCGGCATCGATCAGATATCCACCAGTCGTTATTTTCAGCGAACTATCAGCGGTTACACCCGCCCCAGCCTTGGCGGATACACGCCCAACAGCCTTTGCCGTCACTGTACCACCTGATGTGGCGCCATCGATAATAACACCACCGGCGACTGAGCTTGAGGCAGCGACGTTGCCAGTGCTAAAGTCAATCGCCAAACCAGCGGCTGAAGACAGGTTGGCCGCTGCCGAAACCTCGAAAACATCCGCGATATTATCGTACTGTTTCGGCGCGACGAAATTGAACATGCCATAACCAACAGCCCCGGACGCTACGGATGCCAGCGATCTGCCGACAACGTATTTCCCCTGAGTAGCGGTGATAAAATACCCGGACGTGGTGACGGTTACTTGCGCACCGGCGGCTACAGTGGCTCCAGCGGTGAACTTCATTATACCGTCCCAGCCCTGGGTCACATGCTCACCGGATTTTCCAACATACTGCAAAATACCGGTTGCGTCAGAACCGTTATTTGCCAGAATACCAGTTGCCTGATTTACAGCTTTGTAAATTGCCCCGGTCCCGGCGTTAGTGGTATCGATATCCTCGGCAGCCTTAAAAGACCACGTTCGAAAATCATTCTGAATAGCCATTAGGCCCTCCCTTCCGCGATATCAGCGGTCCATCGGTGATAATCGGCGAACAGCTTTTGGTTGCTGGCGATCACCAGTTCGAAAGCCTCGCTGTAGGTTGCATTGGTTTGCGCCCGAACTTTTGCAATTTCATTTTCGAGCAATTGATCCGGCGTCAAAGTACTTCCTTTGCCGCTTTCATCAGCGTTGGCCGCAGTTTCACCGGGTTTCATTGCGTCGGTGTATGCCACAGCAACTTTCCTCGCCAGATCAGCCGATAAATGCAGTTCGGCGGTGTCGGTGAAATTGGCCTTTTGCCCGTCCAGGTGCTTTTCGATTTCTAACAGCATCGCAGGCGGCAGTTTTCCGGCCTTGCTATCCTCGCGATACCCGGCAAGAATGGCTTCTTTTTGCTGTGCGAATTTATGCTCAATCGCCTCTTGCGCGAAAGTCTGAAGCTGTTTTTCGGCCTCGCTGAATTTCTGGTCTCTGTCTTTCAGCGAAACCTCCAATTCACCTAGGCGTTTTTTCAACGCTTCGTTTTCCTTCACAATGGCGTCTTGAGCGGCGGTTGAATCACTCATCTCTTTCCTCTCAATTTGTGTTTTTTCTAGCTTCGGTTCTGAAAACGTCAGCATTTGCTGGGTTTTGCTGGTTTCCATCGCCGGAATTATTTCTGTCAGATACGCTTGCAAATCCTGAATGGATTTAACTGCTGGAATATCTGCACCAAGTAGGGCTATGGCGGTAATATACCAACCAAAATTAGCCTCATGATTCATTTCCACGGATACCGAAGTGAAACGTTCTTTTTCAATACTTTCGAAAAGGATATCCGGCATATTTTCAAAGTCTGCCGTTATCTTGTCTTCCTTTACCGCGAAGTTTTGCGCGTAGCCTAGCGCCGGGTCGCCGTCTGTCTGACCGGCAAGAATCTGTTTTTCGCTATGCCCTAACTTCAGCGGTATTTTGTGTTTTTGTGACAGCTGGTTTGTGTTTTTGACAATTTCTTCCAAATCTTCGGCAACGAACTTCATGTAGTTCCAGGTGCCGACACCAAAGATTTCTACGCCTGATAATTTCGCCATAGTATGTGCCTCAGCATTTACCCTTTTTACCGCCTTTCTGCGTCCCAGATGGGGAACCGGTTCCTTGCCCTTTACCTTGCCCACGTCCATCTTTCTGGCCTTGACCTTTCGGCCCACGACCATTTTTATTCGGCATTGTTATTCTCCTTAGTAGACATCTTCGTGTTCATACCACTCGCCAACGTACGATATGGTATTTGCAGCTGCACCTGATACTATCAAGAAAGCGTATTGCGTCCCAGCCTTAAGAATAATTTCTCTTTCACGACTGACGATACCTTCAGCCACAGACTTTGACGGTGTGGCCCCAGCAACGCCCTTGGATTGGCTGAATATCAGCGTACCGGTATTGACCAGTACAGGCGCTAAACGCAGACTGTTTACGCTTGTGAACTCGCTATTGCGATCGTTATTAAGCGGCGTAACAACGGAACCAGCTGACGCTACGTCGTAACTCGAACCTTCGTATATGTAGAATGACGTTTTGCTTTGCCCTTCGACCTCGAAAATCAGGTGTGTTTTTCGCCCGGTCGTCGGTGTTTGAAACGTAAATAGGATTTCTTCGGTATCGTCTTTCGTATCGAACCCAGCCACATAAAAATGCCGCCCTGCATGTATTTCATGGTGCTCATAGTGCATTTGGTATTGACAATTTGACACCAGATCGTATCCAACCGGCTGAACTATTAACGCACTGTTGCTGTTCTGAATGTATCCGTTCATGTGGCCCCCTATATTGTGCCGAATCCCTTATCCGGTGATACAATCCCGGCCTTGTCTGATGGCTTCCAATCGTCAATAATCAGTATTGGTTCAAGCATTGAACGACATTGAAAATGGTTTGGCGGGGTTATTTGCGCCCATATAGGGTCGTTCTTTGCGTATTTTCGCCCGCTCAAAGATTCGCAGATATCCGAGACACGATTATCCAATACAGCGACATATTCGAAACCTTCGACGAAATCACCAAGCCCCGGGTCCATGTATGCTGATAATTGCGCCTGATTGAAAATAGAAGCTGTAGTTGTCCTCGCTATAGTTTCCAGTCTGGCCCTTTTCGGCTTGCCTGTCAATTCTGACACGTTGTCGGTGCCAATAAACGGTTCCATAACTTGGTCGAATTCGCGAATATATTCCTGTACCGACCAATCTTCTTGGATTCCTTGCAGCAGAATATTGGTCGCCGCCTTCAGCATGTCGTCGGTGATGCCTTTCGTATCCTGGAACGCACGGCCGCGAATGTAATCATTTGCTGCCTTCAGTGATAGACCTTCGGCGAAATTAGCCACCGTCCAGGTATCTACGGGCATACCATCGATCCAGACAAATTGTAGCCCTGATGCCTTTTCTTGTGATACTGCCGCCTTTATTTTTACTGCGTCGCGAATGTCCTTCGGCTGCCCAGCGACTGCGTCAACAATTACGTTTTGCGCTTCTTTCCGCCCCAGATCATACCCGGATTTAAGTTGCTTTTGGATCGTCTTGTTCAGGTTATCTTTCGTTGCCGACCTGATAACCGCCTGCAGGCGCTCAACCGCGTCAGTAGTATCTAGCCCGCTTTTTACGTCCTTGACCTGCGTTTCTAGCCCTGCCTTTAGATCTGCATAAACGTCGTCAACCGCGTCAGACAGTGCCAGAACGTAATCTTCTTCGACAGATGTCCACTTGTCGTCGAGTGCTGCAAAATCAATCCTGCTACTGAAAGGCACCGACATCGCAAGCTGGCCTGTCGCTGGCGGTATACCGCTGCACTGATGTTGGGCAAGCGCCGCGCCTGCCGGTGCTTCAATGTCGTCGTCGCTTGGTTCTTGTTCTTCCGGATCTTCGATTTCACTGCCTGGTGCCGGTTCTTCCGGTTCTTCCGGCTGGTCCTGCGGTTCTGGTGTTTCTGGTTCTTCGTCTTCGTCTTCTTCCCGATCGCCGTACATCAGCAATTCGCGGGTCCGAAGCTCATCCTCAAACGTATTTTCAACAACGCCTGACTTAACGGCGTCCATCCATAGTTTGGCAATCGCCTGTTTCTGCGCCGTTGTGTAGCCGTCCAGGCAGAATCGCGGGCACTGGTCTGTACCGTAATTCCATCGGGCCAGCTGCGCGAATACCTGTTCATTTAATGTGTCAGCCAGGCGTTCGCCTTCTTCCTGAACCGTCATCATGAATACGTCTAGCTGCGTATCGCCTAGCGCCCGGCTACCGAACCGGCTATCGTCGGTGAAGCCCATCAGATTCGGAATCAGCAGGCCTTTCGTTATCTGGCGGTCGCTGAATGCGATAGCGCTGTCGAATGCCTGCGTGTCTGCCGCCTGTTTAACATCGATCTGATATCCCATCGGGGCACGAATTGCCGACATGGTTTGCACGTTTTTGATCGCGTTCTCGAAGGCCGCCAGTTCTGCCGGGTGCATTGCTTGCGCGTTTTCGTTCGGCGTTGCCACCAGAAAACCACCGGCATGACGCTCAAGATAGATATTTCGCAGCTTTAGAATTACGTCCTTTTCCCAATATGCACGGTAAATCGACCGGAGATCGGACTCACCCCAAATCGGATCGATATCAGGGTGGTTTATGTACACCACAAATTTGTTTGGATCTAGGCGTTTTTCTTCGGTGTGCTGTTGCCGTTGAATAATCGTTTCCAGATTCCCGTATTCGTCAGCGATAAATTCAAACGTATCAAACGGTTTCGGTTTGATCGCCTTTACGATCCAACGCGGTTGACCTTCGAAATCGACAACGGAATAGACCTTTTCACAGACAGAAAAGCCGTGCATTTTTGCACGCAATATCGACCTCATCGCCTGAATAAACGTTCCGCGAAACCAATCAGACAGCATGCGTTCAAAAAAATCACGCATTTCGACTTGGATATCATCGTCATTCGGCAGCACAAACCGCCATCCCCGGCTGATTACGATATTGACGCGCAGATCGTAAGCGCTCTTGATCTGCGGGTCACGCATCATACGGGCGTATATGTCCGCACCTTTCCTGGCCACAAGATCATCCGGGTTGTACCGGCTGATATCGCCCATCAGGCCCAACAGGCCAGATCGCGCGATCCATGCCTGTTCCTGCAGGATTGATCTTGTCGGTTCTGTCGGCGACTTGAAAAATGATTTTATCCGATCGATCATTCTGCCTCAAAACAGCGATTGTTCGGCCTGATAACTTGTATATGCCGCTGATTGAATCATTATTGGCGATAGGTACTGTTCGATACCAACCCGCTCAGACAGCAGATATACAGCCTTTGCAACTGCGTCTATCCGGTCGTCGTGCGCGCCTTTCGGGAATGCCTCAGATTCGTCGTAAAACGTTTGTCCGTCGCAACGCTGGTATAGCCACCCGGTGCCATTGTGCACTGCTATATTTCCAGTCTCAGCCTTGTTTGCGAGTCTGTCAACATACGACTCTTTGCTCTTGTTTACACGGTAGGCTTGCCGCCTATAGCGGTCTAATACGCGTGATAAATACGCGCTTACCATTTTGCCAGACGCGCCACCTTCTTCTTCCCATATTTGCGTCGTCCCTGGATATCGGTATTCGTCCTGCTGCGCTGTTTGAGCGATCAGCGATTCGACCGCTGCCGGTGATCCGCGTTCAGCGACCACGTCTATTATGTAGTATGTGCCACCGTAGTATTGGCACAATGCGCCTACTGTCCAGTCAGGGTCATTCGTTTTGTTTTTCTCGGTTCCGGCTAGATCCCAGAATCGGATACGCTGTCCTTCGGACGGCAGTATATCGACCTGCCTGAACCAATCCCGGTTGATCAGGTTACCGCCACGGATATATGGTGTCTGCTGGAATAGCGCGTCCCATTCGTAGCGGTTACGCCTGAATTGTTCCAGGAATTCGACTGAGTATTGCGAAGGCCAAAGCGCTTCGCCTACTTCCCGCTTGTCTGTATAATGCCTATACGCATAGGCATTTTCGAGTATAGCCGGGTATTGGATCACGTCCCAGGATTCTGGCTCTTCTTCCAGCAGTCGGCCAGCCAGATCGTTTCTGTGCCACCTGGTCAAGATAATGATCACCACCGCGCCTTTCTGCCGCCGCGTCAAAAACGTCGATTTATACCAGTCATATATCTTGTTTTGGTACGTTTTTGATTCTGCTTCTTCGCGGTTCTTCACCGGGTCGTCTATCACACCCAGGCGGCTAAAACCCATGCCGGTAATGCCGCCACCGACACCGGCTGACCTGTAGATGCCCTTGCGACCGACCACCTCAAATATGTCGCTGTTTCGCAGCCATGTCCCGGTGGCCTGAGTGCGGATGTTTTTCGATGATAGCGTTGTATTCGGGAAGATATTGCGATACGATTCGCTGTCGATGATGCGCTGAACGTCGCGGTTGTTCTGGCTGGATAGGTCGTCGCCGTAGCTGGTGGCGATTATTGAGTCGTCTGGCCACCGGCCCAGGCAATAGGCGGGAAGGTATCTGGATATAATTTCAGACTTGCCATGACGCGGTGGAAGAAAGAACATCAGGTTTTGATTGCCTGATTCCAGCGCGATATCTATCCGATCGCAGATGGCCTCGTGGAACCACTGCAGCGAATACGCTGGATTCACCGCCAGGATGAACGACGCTAGATCATTCTTTGCTACTTCCTGACAGATCACTTCCCGCCCTTCCGGTGTTTTCGCGGCTTCGGTGATCGATGACGATTTGCCTGATTTCACGAATATCGTCTCTGCTTAGTTTAGAGAAGTCAAACTGAACCGGTATTGGACCGGCTTCGGTGCTTATTGCGTGTTCCTGTTTTTCGCGCCACTGCTTTGGTTTTCGGTTCACGAGCCAGAACTTGAGCGCCACTGCATCAGGTGGGTAGTGCCGTTTCACCACCTTTCGTTCTTTGCGTGTTGGTTTGCCATCCTTGTCAATTTGCACGGTCGTGTGTTCTTCCTCATAGTCGTATCCAAGCGCTTTTTTCAGTAGTGCATTTTCGACTTCGATGTCCACCGGCGCCTTGCCACGGGCCAAACCTTCCGCAAATTCCGGGTACTTTGCCACATAGGTGTAAAACGCAGTCTTTTTTATTCCTAGCTTTTCAGCTATTTGTGCATCGGACAGACCTTCCCTGGCCCATCCTTCGGCTAGTGTTGGGAATGTGTCTTTGTATTTTGTTTTTTGGCCTGCGTTACTTTTCTTGCGCTGCAATTTTTTTGAACCTGTCTGAAATTATCTTTGGCACCGTTGCCTTCCAATTTATTCTGTGATGGATTCTTTTGTTTTTTGTTACCATTATCGAGCACTTGACACTGGACGGACACAGCATGACGGTGTAAAACGTTTTCAGGTATGTCCCGTGGTCTAAATAAACGTCGGTCATGCCACCTTGGTTTTGTTGCGTACTCTTTTGCTGCAATGCTACTATTGGAATGGTCAAAAATATTTTTCCTTGCCCACCAAGCAGGAAATATGTATTTACATCTTCATTTATTGTGCCAATGAATTTAAATCGCCTTTCAGTGCTTAGGAAAAAACTATTCATTGCCTTGCGGCTTCCTTTTAATCCAAACCCGCTATATTTTCCGCCTATGTGGTCACCAGTTTGTGACATTGCGGTGGATAATATATCATGCGATGCGTAAAAGTTAAATATCAGATCCCAAATAGCATCTAGATTTCTTATTGGCCTAGCTTCGTAACACTTTGTTTTGTTGTACTTGTAAACAAATGACGTATAATCGTCATCTAGCTCGATGAATTGTTTATAGCCCAGGCTTTCGGCAATATCAAACCCAGCGTTTCTGGCAAAGACTATCGTTTTTGTTTTACCGAAGTTATCCGCTTTATCTGTTTCATCAATATATCTTTGTTTATTGAATACGACCACTTCCTTTTTGTAAAGGCGTTTGTACTCTTCCGCTGTTTTGTCATAATCGTCGATGACTATGAAGATCGGCCCGGTGTAACCATGTCGTCTCAGCGTTCTGTAAGTGTAGATGCGATCTGGCCGACCGTGACTTAGGATCAAGACGCAATATTTATTCACCATAATCAATTGCTGACTGGTCAAGTATTTTATCGATCATCATTGTGTATCCTTTTGCAATTGCGTCTTCCAGATCGATTATGACGAGAGCTGAGTCTTCCATTAACGCTTGCATTTCTGGTGTTGCCCTTGAGTAGTATTGCGCTATATTTTCGTAATTGAAGACGGTATGCCGTGCGGCTGCGTGTATCAAAAACTGTTTTTCTTGTTCTGTTATCGTGTCGTTCTTTTTTATCGCCAGTATCAAGGTATCGCGTTTTGATGTGCTGCATAGTTCTTCGATAGCGATTTCTTTTTCATCTGGCTCGTATATTGGCGCTTCAATTTTGTTGGTGTAGATCGATTCTTTTTCTATTGAAATAAGTTCTGCGAGGTTTAATTCGTTGAATGCAGGATGGTCTTTCAATTCGGATATGATGTCATCCAGCCGTTCATCGAATTCGCCGGATATGTGCGGGTTGTTGAGCGTGATGTTCAGCGCTTTTTCGTCCTGGTCCGACAGATCGACGATGGTGCATTCGATTTCTGATTCGGCTGGCAGGCCAAGTGCTTCGAGGCGTTTGTGCCCGCCGACGATTGTGTTCTTGCCGTTGCGGATGTTGACGATTACGTCTTGGAGGTAGCCGTACCGGGACAGTGATTGTTCAAGCCCAGCCTTGGCTTTTGCGGATATTGTTCGCGGGTTGTATTCGGCAGGTGTGATGTCAGCAACGCGAAACACCTGCCGTTCGGCTTTTGTTGGCTTCATGTTTTATGCATACCATGATTTTTCTATTTTGTCAAGTGGTTATCGTCAAACCGGCAGGTCACGACGTGGTATCAAACTATCAGCATCAAATACGCTATGAGTATCACTGGTCTTTCGCAGTTCTTCGGCTATGTCCTGCATGCGTTTTTCGATAATCGCCAGCTTTTCATTAACCACGTCAACGACAGCCGACATAATACCTTCACACATTGCCTGCATATTTTCAGGACTGATTACCTTTTTCATATTTTCTATCGGTAGTCTTGTGCGGCCAAGAACAGCTACCCTCGCATCTGTTTCGTCGATTTTGATATCCGGCGTTTGTTTAAGCTCCCATTCATATTCTATAAAACCATCCACGCCAAATGAAGTTTCATGCCACTTTTCAGTATAAAATTTACCATTGTTGTAAGTCAACCAACTACTATCAGGATAGCTTGAGTTGATCTTCGGCCTTGCCCATGCGCCTTGCTTCATCGCCTGCATAATTTCTTGAGTGATCATTTTTCACACCTCGGGGGAATTACTGCCGTCACCTATCAACAGCTGTTGCATTCCAGATATTACGATATAATTTCGATAAGGCACTGGCGTTTTCGGTATCCCAAGATCAGATAATTCTCTTTTTACAAACTGGTAAAGATCCTTATAACCGAGTCCATTTGACATGCCCTGATCGATAAAAATTGCGGTCATGCTTTCGACATGTACCAATAGCTTGATCTGTTCAGGAGATAGGAACTCAAGGTATTTCTTTTCATACCCGTCAGAAATTTCGAAAAGCATGCACTTTATTAGTTTTGAGTACACCTGATAAATTTTATCATAATTCTTGCTGCCCTTATCTTGGTAATACGGAACAACAGCGTCCCTTATGAAATCGGTGAAGCTGAGCCTTTTGACTTTCTGCTTTTCCCTGGTAACTGCTGGTCCCATAAGGACAGCGACAAGTTCGTGATTAATGTTAGCAGGATCGTTGCTCATATTGCCTCTTTGTGTTCTATAACTATATGCCCGTGGTTAACGTTCTTGACAATGGCTGGTCTAACGATCTTGTTCAAGTGGTTCTGTGCTTCCTTTACAGCAGTCCGCATTTCTTCCAGATCAGCGTCGATATCTGGATACAAAACACAGTTATGAATGATAAGGTCATATTTGGCCATATTACCAACGAATGTTCTGATCGTATCAATGCAACCGCGTATCTGAGATTTTTTAAACCCAGCGTCGGCGATATCGCTTCCCATTATTTTAACCTGCTTTTCAACATCGGCTAGACGTTTTTCTTCACGGATACGCTTTTCTTCTAGTGCGTCGATGGCCTTTTGTTGTTTTTTCCGCTCTTTCTCGATACGCTGAAACTCTGAATCCATACATTCCAGTTCATTCTTTTTAGCGGCGATTGCTTCATCAACGGTCTTGAATCCTTCCGGCACAACCTCAACCAGCTTTTCTTTCGGGGGAATGGTTTCCAGCCGTTTGATCTCATCAGCTTGTTCGGCCATTTTTAATGCTAGTATGGACGCCTTTGCAAGCTGGTCATTGGCGCGTTCTGTGGTAATGTCAAGCTTTTCCTTCAGGTCTTCAATGGTTTCTTGCGCATCCTCCCTGGCTTTATTTGCGTGTTCATAAAGACGTTTCCACTCTTGTACCTGCTTCAGAGTGACTTTCTCGCCTGTATCTGCTGCATCGGTAGCCTGGGTGATTACTTCAGGTGGGGTGGATGGTGCAGATAAGGCGTAAAGAACCGTTGGTTGAAATTCAACATAATGTTGAATTTGATCTCCAAATTTTTCATGCACTTGGATAAATCTTCTTGCCTGTTGATCACTCATCCCGAACTCAGCCTCAACCCAGGGAAGGAACCGACCATGAGGCAATGCCTCCTTGATCTCGACCAGTTCGCGCCCGATCTCGACGATATCTTCGGCGGTTCTTTTCATGCGGATCTTTATCCGCTCGGCTGACAACCGCGCCTTTTGCGCTAGTTCTGCCGGTATTCCTGTGTAATCAAACCCGATCTCAACGATGTCTGCCATTTTTTCACCTCACAAAAAAGGCCGGTGGTTATGACTGCGAAGTTGCCCGTGTCTTTCGACCCAGGACTCATAACCGACCGGCCTATTCGTTTGTGTCTTCGCATGACTATATAGTTTCACTACCTGTACCAATCTGTCAAGCGAAAAGTGAACGTATTTTCACGGTGAACACAGTGAACATTTGGGCTATTATGACAAATTTGGTGTCTGAATAGATAAAAACGGCAAACGTGGTTAAAACGGGCAGACCTAACAAGCCGGATCTCCGACGAACATTAGCCGTTTAATCAACTGATCACGTGATATTTCTATCGTGTTGTATATGTTCTTTTTTACTATTGTTTTCCACCAAATCCTGCCGTCATCGGGCGATTCATTCTCAAATACGACCAAGTGAAAGCCACAATATAATGGATCACTTTTCAGGCAAAGAACATGCAGGTCAAAGAACATTTCTGCTTGTGCCCTGCTTGCCTTCCCGCCTCTGGTTTTTTCTTCTATAAACATCCATTGACCTGTCTTGTAATTTTTCCAGAGAAAGTCAATGTTCGTGCATACATATCCAAGTTTAGAATCAATCTCTGGCTGTATGCGTAACCAATCGCTGAATTTTGTACTTTTGCCCGGATGGTCAAGTTTTTTTGTCACCTCTTAGCGCCCCAAATGATAAGTTCACGAGTCAATACAAGGTAAAGTCCCTTGTTTTCTTTTGCGTATTTGACCATCTGCTCGTTATACTGCTGTGTCGAATACGGACAGCTGACACGGTTTATCACCGGCAGGTTAACGCCTTTCATTATCTCGAAAACGTGATCGGTAAACACCTTGTCCGGCGCTTTCCATTGCGTTGGCTGAATCAGTAGCGCTATTACGCCCTTTGATTGCTTCGACGCAATCGCGTTGATAAACTTGATCATGTTTGAGTGAAAATCCTCGGCGGTCTGGTTCGCCAGGTCATCAGCGTCATTGCTGTACTGTCCTTCGGCCTGCTTCCAATACGGCGGATCAAGATAGGTGAGCGAAACCTCGGACCATCGCTTGTTTAACTGTGGCGGTCCGTCTTTGATGTCAAGTAGGCGGATGTCTTCTCGTTCTGGTAACGGCTTCCGGTCGCTGACGTAATAGCGCCGGTATCGTTTCTTGCAAACGTCAATCGTCGAACCGCCGCCGCCGAACGGATCAACGACGATGTCAAACGGCTCAGTGAACGCATATAGCAGGTTTTCAACTATCCGCTGTTCGCTGTTTCCAAAGTGCTTAACCTCGTTGGTTTTCTTGGCAAATGACCAGATGTTGTATGCTTCCGGCGTGAAGTCGTCGTTGAATTGGGCGGATAGTTTTAGCGGTTTTTGCAAGTTTTCCAAATCCGCTAATACTTTGGTTGAATCATCAACCGTTTTTTGCGCTATTCCGACCGCCTGGGCGATCTGCTCCTGCGTGTGGCATGACATCCACATGTCAAAAATCCGTTCTTTTTTCTGCTGCCTCAAGTCCTTGTCGATGTCCGCCAGGTAACTCGCAACCGATCTTTCACTGACGGACAAAACATCAGCAATCTCGGCCTTTGTCATGCCCTGGCCTGAGTGGTACAGCCTAACCGCCATCGTTTTTTTATCACGCAAAGACAGCTGCAACCCATGAGCGGCATTCCGCTTGATCGCCAGCGCTAAAAGATCATTTTCGCTTGCCGTCTCGGTAACTTCAGCTTTGATCGTCTCAACGCCGTTTTTCTTGTGTGCGGTCAACCGGTGCTTACCGTCAATCAAGATATTGTGCTGATTAACCTCGATCGGCGGCAGTACGGACAGGTCTTCGGCGTATTTTTGAACCGTTGCCGGATCTAGCTGAATGCGTGGATATAAGTCTTCGCGTAAAACAACGTCTGCTACTCTGATTTCTTTAGCCATATTCACCTCACAAAAAAGGCCCGCCAATTGTGTATGCGCAGATGACACCGCCTTTCGGTGGTGGTCTCACAATTGACGGGCCTGTCGTTTCTGCTGCGCATGATTATATAGTTGCACTACCTGTACCAATCTGTCAAGCGAAAAGTGAACGTATTTTCACGGTGAACACGGTGAACATTTGGGCGATTATGACCAATTTGGTGTCTGAATAGATAAAAACGGCCTTAATGCTTAGTGCTGCAAGCGATTGAGCGATTTTGGATGGGCAAAGTTGACCCATTGCAAAGTGAACATTTATACACGGTGAACATAGGTGAACAAGTGTGCGAATATGGCCCATTGTTGGTCATTTTGCAGAAACAGGCTTTAAGCCCTAGTGCTGCAAGCGTTCAGGCGATTTTGCCAGGACAACATTGACCCATGCATTAGTGAACACATGTTTGGTGTCAGAAATTTTTACAAACTGTAAAAAAAGCTGACACCTGCATAAGCCCTAGTGCCGCAAGCGATACAGCCAAAAGTGAACATTTGGCCTGTAAAAAATCCTGACACCTATCTCTATTTCTGTTGGTTTATCTTCGTCGTTTGGCATGGCCAGAACAATTTTAATGTTTTGGTAACTGCCTGTTTTGTTTGGCTTATTGAAAATAATTTAGGTTTGTTTGGTTCTTTTTGTTCGTTTGGTACGTTTGCTGCTACTATATACCCATCAGGCAGACAACAAGGCCTGCGAGGTGAGCCACCTACGGGTGGCAAGACAAGCCAACCTCAAAGCAATATCCGGCGCAGCAACAAGCGACCGGGCCAGCCTGGGCGGTAGACCAAATCCGACCCTACGGAGAGCTGGAGAGCGGTACACGAGACCGCTATATATCAGGTCTTAGGGCCTGATTGAATCCACCGGCATGGTGTCGGTTGATTCTGTTTAGCCCTAATATCTAAATAGAGGCAAAAATGGAAACAGTAAAAATGCTGGACATCACCGACGCAAACAAAACATTTCTGGCAATGCTGGAATCGACCGGCGCAGACAACGCCGAAGCGAAAATGTTTGGCGAAATGTTTTGGGCAGAATTCAACGATGAAGCCCGTACCGCTTTTCACTTTCTGTGGCCACCGTACAAACCGCGAGCATATAGCAACTCATGCCGCAGGGCAGAAGATCGTTGCCTTGCGCTAAATGAAGATTTCTAGTCGAAACCGGGGTTGGCCCCGGTCTGGCAGCTTGAGCAACGGCCACTGATGAGACAGCTTAAACAATACTAAAGAGGATAATATGACAAGGGAAGATCCATGGGTTGCCGATCTAACCAGATCCGGGAGAGAGTCAGCCGGCCAACACGGCTGGTACGTGCACTTTTTGAACACCTGGGAGTGCACAAACACCGATTCTGCCAGGGATTTCGCGGAAAGATTCGCCTCCATCACGGGGGAGATCTGCGTATCTGACATCGGGGATGAGCACTTCGCCTCGATCGATGCTATCGGGCTAGTTCTTTCGGGGAAACCGACGGCGACGTTTGCGTTCGACTGCTGGTCCAGGGTCGACACCCACGGCAGGCGGTACGCTACCAGCCATGGGTCGGATGGGCGCAACGAATCCTGGATTGTTCCCGCGGATTGCGAGATCGTGGCGGTAGTGTACGATGATCGCTCCAGAGCGAACGTGAAAAAAGGTTTCGCTGCTGCACGGCTGTTAGCGAAACCTTTTGGGGTAGAAATAATTTTGGGCCTATCATCGATTGGGCTCGACTACTCATCTCCAGCGGAATTCCCCGCTGAAGCTGACGATTACGACGAATGGCTAGATTATGATGTGGCCTAGCCAACAAAGGAGAGAAGATTATGATTATCAACCTGACCCAGCACCCTGCGTCTCCTGAGCAGATAGCTCAGGGTGTCAAAAACCTTCATGGCGACGAGCTCGCCGAGCTCAAGGCACTTCTCACCATCGGCGAGCTGCCGAGCCCGGATGAGATCCGGGACCGAGCCTATGACATTGCGGCACTGGTGTCGTCAAACGGGCTAGGCGACGATGAAGAAGATCCTTTCTTCACCCACGCCATGATCGGTGGGGCTCCATACCTCATGCCCTCGCTTGAACGTGCGCTCCGGGATGTATCAGTTATCCCTCTGTACGCCTTCACCCGCAGGGAGGCTATCGAAGCCTTGCAGCCAGACGGAACTGTCCGGAAAACAGCCGTTTTCCGGCATCTCGGTTTTGTTGAGGGGGTTGTGTAACCCTCCCCCCCCCCGTTTGGTGGCG
>JGI10211J34971_10001938_pt1 | contig 17037 bp, 25 predicted proteins | sample Etolagsediment_FD_34971 | JGI IMG/M metagenome (IMG submission 34971) | reverse complement strand
GGAAACGGCAGGTTGTGTTGTACGGACCGCCGGGGACCGGAAAAACATTCATCGCCGAGCGTCTGGCACGATTACTCGTTTCCGAGAAACGGGGAATGATCGGCACGGTCCAGTTTCACCCGGCGTATTCATACGAGGAGTTCATGGAAGGTATCCGTCCAGAACGCGATTCCGGCGGTGGACTTGACTATCCTACCAAGAACGGACGGTTTGTCGATTTCTGTCTGGAAGCGGAGCAGCACGAAGAAGATGCACCCTGTGTTTTTATCATCGATGAGATCAACCGCGCCAATCTTGCGCGGGTTCTTGGCGAACTCATGTATCTGCTTGAGTATCGCGATAAATCGATCGCGCTCCCAAGCGGCCAGTTGTTCCGTATCCCGCGGAACGTGCTTGTCATCGGAACCATGAATACCGCCGACCGCTCGATCGCGTTGGTGGACCATGCCCTTCGACGACGTTTCGCGTTTCTGCGGATCGATCCGAACTTTGAGGTCCTGCGGACGTTTCACTTGCGGAATGGAACGGACGTCTCCGGTTTGATTGGCGTGCTCGAGGAGGTGAACGGCTTGATAGACGACCCCAACTACTCGGTCGGGATCTCGTTCTTCTTGCATGAGCATCTCGATAAGCACCTGCGACTGATCTGGGAAACGGAGATTCTTCCGTACCTGGAGGAGTACTTCTTTGACCGCCGGGAGGTCCTTAATCAATACCGGTGGGACGCGATTGGGTCGCGGATTCTGCCCGCGGTGCGGTAGGAAATGGCGGTGCGGACCCTGATCCTGCAAGAACACCAGGGCACGACGTTTCCCCGGTCCGAGTTTCCGCCTGACATAGCGTCGGAATTGCAGACGAGCTACGGCGTGCAATGCACGATTGTCCCGCAGACCGACGGTTCCGACCAGATCGTCCTGAATCCCCTGGGGCAGGTCGGCGTTGTTGAACTGCGCGACGGTACCACCGTTGAGTTTCGCCCCAAGACACCTCTGGCAAACGTGTTTGGCATGTGGGATGTCGCAACCGACGCGCGGGTGGCGTTTGACTGGGGACATACGACAGAGATTGCGACGCTCAACGAGGTCTACTCGCGCCTGGCCGTGGAATTTGTGGCGCGGGTGCGGCGTCTGATGGCGCTGGGCCTCTATCGGACGTACGAGCACCGGGAGGAACGGCTGCGGGCATTGCGGGGGCGGCTGGACGTCGCCCGGCATCTGAAGCAGTCCTGGAATCCGACACTGCCGTGCCGTTTTGAGGAACACGAAGCCGACAACGTTCACAACCAGCTGATTCTGTGGGCCCTTGTTGCGGTATTCCGATCCGCCGGTATCGACGAGTCGACTCGAATGCGTGCCGTCTCGACGGTACGACAACTGATGCAGTCCGTAGCACAGACGCCGTTTTCTCCGGTTGAATACTCCCGCCAGCGGTACGATCGCCTCAACCTCCATTACCGCCCGTTGCACGCGCTTGCCCGTTTCTTCGTTGAACACGCGGGTCCGTCCTTGCAGGGTAGCGCGGGGCGCCGAGGCGTACCGTTTTTGGTCGATATGCCGCAACTCTACGAGGCCTTCGTCGCGCAGTGGCTCCGTACACACCTGGAGGGGCCGTACGAACTAGAGATACACCCCTCACGCCACCTCGGTGAAACCGGGTACCGGATGGTCCCCGACATGGTGCTTTACCGCACCGGTGTTGAGCGCAGGGCCATAGCCGTACTCGATACCAAATACAAGACACCGGATCGGGCCGCAGAAGCTGACATCTACCAGGCAGCGGCATACGCCACCGAATACCAGGTGGACGTCGCGTGGCTGGTGTACCCGGAACCGGCGGATCAGAATATGCCGGTACCTGTCGGGCCAAATGTCACCGTCCGCTTCGGGTGTTTTCGCATCGATGGAGACCTGGACGCAGGCGGCGAGGCGTTCCTCAGTCAGCTGGGGCTGCCAGACAGCGACCCGTCAGGACAACATCCGAGCCTGCTGCCACCTGATCTGGTTCACTTCGTGAAGACGGTAGACTGGGTGTTTGCGGTAACGTATGCCAAAACCTGGCCGCACCATTACATCGTGAAGGACCGTGTTGATAACGTCCTCTTCCTTGAGCTTGTACGCCATATTCGCCGCTACGGGTACAAGGGCCGGTTTTACAACACCCCTATCACGTATTTTGACCACGATGGCAACGTGTACTGGACGATGGTGCCGCCAGAGGGCCAAGCCGGGTGGTACCCTCCCGAAGAAGAGACGATTATAAACCGCTGCCCGGCGGACGCAACGTACGAGGCGCGTCTGCGAGCGGGAACCTTGCCGGAGAATCACACATGATCGCGTTCATCGCCGGTTCCTTCGAGATTGAGCCTGTCAGCCAAAGCGTCCGGGAGAGTCAGTTGGATCTGTTTGGTCTTGATGGTGCCGCACCGGGTGGACTACTACAGCCCGGTACGGAAAAAGGAGAAAACACGTGAAACTGGCGAGTCTCGGTGATCAGACGCGCTCGTGGACGGCGCGTGTTCTGGCGGGTTGTGGTATTCGCGCAAGGGGGCGGAGCGATACCCCGCAGATCAGACGCGTACCGCAGCGGCATGGTGCCGATGCGAGGAACGCGTCGACAAGGCCGAGCGGCGACCGGCATGTCGGCGAAACAGAGTTTCGCCTGATGTGAGCCGGTACGAGGCCGCGACCAGCGGCGGCGAAGCGTTGCAGCGAAGCACCCGGTCCCCGGGCGAAGGCGCGTGGCGCCGGAGCGCGGGGATGCGCCCGAGATCCCTTACGGAAATGAGACGATGATACACGACGTAGTAACGGCGGAATATCTGGACGGCTACCGGATCAAGGTGACCTTTGACGATGGTCGCGACGGAATCGTCGATTTTTCATCCTACCTCAACGCGGGAGGGGTGTTTGAACGATTCCGGGACATGGAGTTCTTCAAGAGGTTTACCGTAGACCGGGAGCTGGGTGTGTTGAGTTGGGCCGGTGAGATAGATATCGCGCCGGAGACGATGTACTCCCGGGCTACCGGCGAGCCGTTGCCGGACTGGATGGTGGCGGAGGAGCCGGAAGGGTGAAGAGAACAAAAGTGCGGGAAGACCCGCATTGTGCGACGGCGGAGGCGAAACGATGACTACCCACGGCGAAATACTCGTCTACCGTACCGACGACGGAACCGTCAGACTGGATGTCCGCCTGCAGGACGAGACCGTCTGGCTGACTCAGGCGATGATGGCGGAACTCTTCGCATGCTCCGTCGACAACGTCTCTCTTCATCTCAGGAACATCTACGAAGAGGGTGAACTGGATCTTGCGGCAACTTCCGAGGATTTCTCGATAGTTCGAACTGAAGGGACCCGCCAGGTAACGCGGCCGATCAGGCATTACAACCTCGACGCCATTATCTCCATCGGGTACCGGGTAAAAAGCAAGGTCGCGACACGCTTCCGCATCTGGGCGACGGAACGCCTCAAGGAATACCTCGTCAAAGGGTTCACCATGGACGACGAGCGACTGAGCAACCCGCCTGGCCCCGGCGCCCCCGTCCCTGACTACTTTGACGAACTCCTGGAGCGCATCCGCGATATCCGCGCGAGCGAACGGCGCATGTACCTCCGTGTCCGGGAGATCTTTGCCATGGCCGCCGACTACGACCCGGGCGACGAGGACACACTCCGCTACTTCCGCGTCATCCAGAACAAGCTCCACTTCGCCGCGACCGGCAAGACCGCAGCGGAACCGATTCGATCCCGTGCCAACGCGGAATTGCCCAACATGGGGCTCACATCGTGGAAGAGTGACGAGGTCAGGAAACGCGATATCGCCATCGCCAAGAACTACCTCTCCGCAGACGAGATTTCCGAGCTCAACCGCATCGTGACGATGTGGCTGGACTACGCCGAAGACCAGGCGCGGCGACGGGAATACAAGGAGATCCAGGGTGCGAAAGACTACCTGCGGCAGCTTGAGGACATCGCGCGAAACGATTAATCTCGGCATCGTTGAGAAGGCGGGACGCGGCAAATACAGCGAGATGATATCCAGGGACCGAGTAAGTCTCTATGTATCAATGAATTATGGAATATGGTTAGTTGCAATTAGTTGTAATCAGTTGCAATCAATTGCCCGGGTAGAACCCCTGGACCAATACAGGTTGTATTTCTTTCTGGGTGCCGTGAGTTGGCCGAATGGGCAGGATATCCCGCCGGAGATGATCTATACCGCGATTACCGGTTAACAGATGCCCGACAGGATGGTGGCTGAGGGGTTGAGCGAGTAATGAGTTGTTACGTGCCAAAGAACCCTTACAGTTCTTCTGGCGAATAAGAACCATATAGATTCTTTACATATAAGAGAACCATATAGGTTCTTGTTGCACGAAGGCTGAGAAGGGTGTATCATGAACACGTGAACGTATTAGTCATGATCGCGGATATTATCGGTTCACGAAAAATTGAGAACAGATCTGAGTTCCAGCGTCGGTTGAAACAGCAACTAAAACAGGTCAATGACGTATCGGGACCGTCCTTGTTGTCACCCTATACACTCACTCTCGGCGATGAGTTCCAGGCGGTATATGGCTCCTTCGATACTATGTTTACCGATATTGTACAGATTATCCTTGGCATCCATCCAGTTCAGCTTCGATTTGCCTTTTCACACGGTCCATTGACTACCGACATAAACCCCACCGCGGCACTTGAGATGGACGGGCCAGCGTTCAGTGATGCTCGAGAACTCATGAACAAAATGAAGTCGGAATCGACCGGTACGATACAGATCACAGCAACCGAGTTCTATAATCCCGGCCTGGTAAACGTTTGTCTGAAGCTGTTTGGCCACACCATATCGACGCTGAGCCGCAACAACCTTACGATCGTCGACAGACTGATGAGCGGAACCGACACCAAAACGATCGCCCATGACCTCAAAATCACACCTCGGGCCGTGAACAAGGCAATCGCAAGACACTCACTGGATGATCTGGTGGAACTGACCCAAACCTTGTCGTGGGAGTTTACTGAGAGGCTGCAAATCCAGGCGACGGAAGTATGACGATAACACACATTTTCCTCAGCATGTTCGCGACCATGATGATTCCGGCAGTGATCAATCGAATAATAGGGACGGTTGTCACACGGACCGGACGCAATGTAGTGATGATGATTGTTATCATCGGGGCTATGTACCTCCCGATTGTAACCAAGACAAACGCGATTACGATCGGGACGATCATTTTCCTCACTATCGCGATTAACGTCGCGATTATGACCAGGATTCGTAACGGTGATCTTGCAAGGACGATCACGATGCTCATCAACATCCTGATTGCCGTATTCGCGCTTGGGAATCCTTCGATAGTTGGTGGGTTCAATCGAGTATTCATCGTGGTCATGGATGCGCTCGCAACTAACCCCCTATTGCAGAAACTCGATCCTAATCAGTTTCACGTGATAGTCGTTGCGTTGGCCGGCACCTACGTGGTCACGGTAGAGTCAAATCATGCGATTGCATTGATGTTGAAAGGCACCAACCTCATGCCGGCGTCGCCGGCGCCAGGTGATGGTCCCGAGAATGGGGAGATCGACGAGCCGGCGCGGGGGAGGTCCATCGGTTATCTCGAGAGGATGATTGTTTTCCTTCTCGTGCTTTCCGGAAACGTCAGCGCGATCGGCTTCGTCCTGGTTGCAAAGGGTATCGCTCGCTTCCAACAGCTAGACGACCGGGCATTCGCCGAATACTTTTTGATCGGAACGTTAATGTCCATCGCGATGGCAGCGATAGTCGGAATTGTATTTGGCGTGTTCTTATAAACAAGTACACCGTACGTCGAGTGGGTCCGGGGTTGCGCCCGGATTCCCTATCAAGGTGACCTTTGACGATGGTCGCGACGCCTTTTATGTCCAGATCGCCGACAATAATCCGCAGATCACAGCGGACGTTTGACACAAAAAAACACATGTATTAGTGTCAATCAAGACGTTATGAAACCTGTACAAAGCGCTGGTAAGAAAGTAATTAGCCGCATCTATGGCCACAAGAGGGGTTGGGTCTTCACTCCAGACGATTTCAAGGATCTGGGTAGCCGTAATGCCGTCGCATCAGCACTGAAACGGTATGTTCAAAAAGGAACGATCCGGCGGCTTACGCGTGGCCTGTACGACTATCCGGCAACAGATTCCGAGTTGGGCGTATTGGAACCTGCGGTAGATGCGATCGTTCTCGCCATTTCGAGGAGAGATGCCATACAGTTCCAGCCGTCAGGTGCGTATGCGGCCAACCTTCTGGGACTTTCTGCGCAGGTTCCTACAACAATTGTATACCTCACCGATGGGCGGACGCAGAAGTTGTCGGTACACGGGCGGACGATAGAGTTTCGAAATGCGACACCACAGACGATGATTACCGCCGGTACCGTTACCGGCCTGGTTATCCAGGCGCTTCGTCATGTGGGCCGGGAGAACGTTGATGATCGCGTGATTTCACAACTGGACGCGAAGCTGAACGCAGATGATCGACGAAAACTCAAGCGAGATATCCGCTACGCTCCGGAATGGATCGCCGAAATCATTCGTGGTCTTGAAGATGATTTTGAAGACAGCGAGGGTCCCAGTTGATCGAGTTTTTGAGAATGGACAATAAACGGCGTCGCCAGGTGATCTCACAGACCGGAGCACGGCAGAACTTGCCCGACGTCGCAGTCGAAAAAGACTTCTGGGTATGCTGGACACTTGAGAAGCTTTTCTCGACCGCTCCCTTTTCGAACCACCTTGCCTTTAAGGGCGGAACGTCACTGTCTAAATGCTGGAAGCTTATTGATCGGTTCTCGGAGGATATCGATATTATTATCGATCGAGGGATTCTCGGGTATCGCGGTGAAAACGCTCCCGAAGAAGCGCCGAGTCGAAGGCAGGAGAAGAAACGACTCGACGAGATCCGCACTTCAAGCCGAAGGTATATCTCTGCAACTGTCCGCCCGGAGCTCCTGGGATCCATGTTCAAAGACTTGCCGGATAAAACAGAATGGTCACTTGAAGAAGACAGCTCCGATCCGGATGGACAGACACTTGTTTTTCTTTACCCTTCGGCACTGCCGGCGACTGCCGGTTACATCAATAGGGCCGTGAAGATCGAGATGGGGGCACGTTCCGATACGGAGCCTCTTGAACAGGCCGTTATCACTTCGTATATCGCAGAATCATTTCCCGATCTATTTGCAAAGAGTTCGTTCGATGTCCGGGCGGTTGGGCCCATTCGAACGTTCTGGGAGAAGGCGATGCTCCTTCACGAAGAGTCGTACCGCCCGGTAGGAAAGAGAAAACGGAAGCAGTACCTGGCGCGTCACTATTATGATTTGTTTCGTCTCATTACTTCAGGTATTGGGCGTGAAGCGATGGCGGATCTGGGTCTCTTTTGGCAAATCGCAAACCACCGAAGTATCTATTTTCGGCATACCTGGATGAACTACGATACGATTGCGCCTGGAAGCCTGTCGTTGGTTCCTGACAAAGAGCAGCTTCCGCAGTGGCGTGAAGACTATCAGAGTATGAGCCGGGAGATGTTTTACGGCGATATCCCGACGTTCGAGGAAATACTGGAAGCCGTTGCCACGTTTCAGAACGAATTCAACAAACGTAATCACTATGGGTTGTAACGGAGAGTCGTGTGTGACGCCCTCGCGCAAGGCCGGAGGCGGAAATCCTGCCGCAGCGCGGCAGATTGGGAGCCGCAGGCCGACCCCGCGCCGCGACCTGAGCGGGGCGGGGATGCGCCCAATATTCCGAACGGAGGTATTGGTATGAAATGGGACGTAGCCCGGGTAGAACCCCTGGACCAATACACGTTGCATGTTGAACTGGTGGATGGACGTCAGGGAACGTTTGATCTGAATCCGTATCTCGAAAAGGGCGTATTCCAGGAATTGAAAGATCCTGCGTACTTCCGGCAGGTGCATCTCTTCCTTGGTGCGGTGGGTTGGCCAAACGGACAGGATATCGCGCCGGAGACGATGTATGCCGCGATTACCGGTGAGCCGTTGCCGGACTGGATGGTGGCGGAGGAGCCTGAAGGGTGATACGAACAAGAATGCGGGAAGACCCGGATCGTGCGACGGCGGAGGTTATCCGTGGCCGATAGAAGAGATGGCAAGGACGCATAGAGACCCCTTATACGACGTAGTAACGGCGGAATACCTGGACGGCTACCGGATCAAGGTGACCCAGAGATCCAGAAAGAAGCCAATCCGGAAAAACCGGTGGTACACGCCTCCGGAGAGGAAAAGAAAGTCTCCTTCTCCAAAACAGAACTGGTCACCCCTGAAGATGTAGATGCTTATGTTGAGGAACTGCATCAACGATGGCTGGCGCTGGTGAAAAGCGGGAAGAGGATAGGGGTGTGACGATATATGTACGGAAATATGCCGTACTGTGGTATGATATGGCGGAGGAGTGAAAAAGAGATGTCGACAACGCGGTTGGATATACGGTTGGACGAGTCGGTGAAACAGCGGGCCGAAAAGGCTGCGGCGTTGCTGGGTCTCAAAAGTCTGACCGATTTTGTGATACAGGCCATGAGCGAGCGAGCAAACGAAGTGTTGAAAGATTACGGGAAAACTGTTCTGCAGGACGAGATGTTCGACAGTTTTATGGCTGCGTGTGAGAAGGCATCTGAACCGAACGAGGCGTTGCGTAATGCCGTTTCTTATACAAAAGAACAGGGGTTTCGGTGACCTGGACGCGCACCTTTGAAGAACTGGATACCGGAGCTCACGACCGGGAGTCCTTTGACTGTGGTGAAGCACCGCTCAACGATTTCTTCAAGACGAAGGCGGCGCGGCACATGAAAGTTGGCGTGAGTCGTACAATGGTTCTCCCGACCGTGGATCACCTCGAAAACGGAAAGCGATCGATCGCGGCGTTTTATACGATCGCCCCGAGTTCGGTGGAACGAGAACACTTGCCCGATGCAATTGCAAAACAATTGCCCCGGTATCCCGTGCCGGTCTTTCTGATCGCGCAATTGGCAGTACATCGGGACGTCCACGGATGCGGTCTCGGGAGAGTGACACTGGTGACGACACTACAGCATCTGCGGACGATAAACGATCAGCTTCACGCATTTGCGGTTGTCGTTGACTGTCTTACCGAGTCGGCACGGCCGTTTTACGCGAAATACGGCTTTACAGATATGGGGATATACAATGGACACCTCCGTATGTTTCTGCCNATGAAACAACTGGCGGGACTCAATCCATGAACCGCCCTCGTGTTGCGGCGCAGAATGACGACAGGATAGAACCGGTTCTCCCGGAAATGGGAGAAGATCGGAGCGGATTTCTGGATACTGTCTTACGTACCGGGGAAGTTGTGTATGAACGAGCTGAAGCGTAACGATCTCGCGGGGCGAATCGGGCAGGATAAACGAAGACGAAAGAATCGCAGACGGGCGCTACGATGATACACGGCGTGGTAACGGCGGAATACCTGGACGACTACCGGATCAAGGTGACCTTTGACAATGGTCGCGGCGGAATCGTCGATTTTTCGTCCTACCTTGACGCCGGAGGTGTGTTTGAACGTTTCCGGGATATGGAGTTCTTCAGGGGGTTTACCGTTGACCGGGAGCTGGGTGTGTTGAGTTGGGCCGGTGAGATAGATATTGCACCGGAGACGCTGTATTCCCGGGCCACCGGCGAGCCGTTGCCGGACTGGATGGTGGCGGAGGAACCGGAAGGGTAACGGCACAAATTCATTGACCCGGTCTTACAATATAATTACAATATAATTATGAGTGTGATTCGCTTCGAATGGGATGAAACGAAGAACCAATCGAACATCCGCAAGCATCAGGTTTCGTTTGGCGAAGCGAAGAGCGTGTTTTATGACCCGAATGCACTACTCATTCACGATCCCGATCATTCGGAAAATGAGGATCGGTTCGTAATGCTCGGTATGACCGAGCAATTGCGTTTGTTGATTGTATGCCACTGCTATCGAGAAGATGATGAGGTCATTCGGCTTGTCTCCGCCAGAAAAGCGAATACAGCGGAGAAGATGCAGTATGGAGGATGAAATGAGAGACACATACGATTTTTCTCAGGCACAAAAGAATCCCTATGTCGGGAAACTAAAACAACAAATCACTATCAGAATTGATCCGGAGGTGATTCGATACTTCAAGAATCTTGCCGAAAAAACCGGAATAAAGTATCAGCAACTGATCAACCTCTATTTGGTAAATTGTGCACGAAATAATATAAAACCGAACATCGAATGGGAATCGCAGGATAACGAAGACACGGCATCCGGGAGCCTCAACCCTGTACGTCGGAAACTCGGCTGATAGAGCTCCAAAACGCAGCGCCACAGACGATGAATACCGCCGGATCCGTTTGACAAGTGTAACGTGACGAATTACAATAGCATATGATAAAGACTTTTGCGAACAAACAAACGCAGGAGTTGTATGTCATCGGATCGTCGAAAAAGCTCCCACCGGATATCGTCCGACGAGCAAAGAGAAAATTGGAATACGTCGATCTGGCTTCGCAGTTGGAGGATCTCAAGGTACCGCCTGGTAACAATCTTCACCTGCTCGGGGCCGATCGGGAAGGGCAATTTGCGATCCGGGTGAATGATCAGTGGCGAATTTGTTTTCGATTTGCAGACGGCGATGCCTATGATGTCGAAATTACCGATTACCACTCGTGAGGAAACGAACGATGAGTATCCCAAATGACAAAAGACGACAGACCGCTCCAACTCATCCGGGAGAAATGCTCCGGGAAGACTTCATGGTTGATTATGGTCTCTCCGTGGCCCAACTGGCGGCGGCGTTATGCGTCTCCCGACAGTCAATAAACGAGCTTATCCGCGAGCGGCGGGCGGTGAGTCCTGAGATGGCGTTGCGGCTGTCTCGATTATTCGGCAATTCTGCGGAGTTTTGGCTGAACGCCCAGCGTGCGGTGGATCTCTGGAATGCTGAGCGATCCATCGGCGAGGACATACACCGCGTCAAGCCGTTACATGTCGCTTGAGTCCGCCCGATACGGAGGAGCTGACATGATATGGGACGTAGCCCGGGTGGAACCCCTGGACCAATACACGTTGCATGTTGAACTGGTGGATGGACGTCAGGGAACGGTTGATATGAATCCGTATCTCGAAAAGGGCGTATTTCCGGCAGGTGCATGTCCTCCTCGGTCTGAGGAATGGAGAGCGCTACCGTCTGACTTCCAAGGGCTATGACGTGAAAGACGAAGCGCAGGAGGAATCGAATTGATGTACCAGAAGATACAAAGCGCCGTCCGCGCTCACCTGAAAAAGCACAGGCTCGTATTCTGGTACGACGAAGACGCCAGACACCGGGCCGCGTTTGAAGCGGTTCAGATTAACGGGGAGAAGATCGAGGTACAGAACAACGAGTGGTGGCTGAAGTACCACGTGCTCAGAGAGAAACCTGAAACGCGTTTCCTCGTGTATGCGCCCTACCGGCGCCCCGCCGACGATCAGAACTGGCTTCTGGATCTCAACCTGACCGAGTTTGTATTCTCAAGCGACCTTGGCCAGACCTACCGCGAGGAACTGGGGCTCCCTCCACATTTCCAGCCGTTTATTGACAGCCACCTGCCGTTCTTTACGAATGCGCGCGAGCGGTTTGACCCCCTGGTTGAACTGGTAGACCCGGAGTCCGAACAGGAAGAAACACTTGCCCGCAAGATGCTCGGGATTCTGACGGCGGATACCACCCAGGAGCGCAAGTCACCACGTGCGTTTTCGGCGGTTCTCTTTGCACTGGCCGTTGAAGCGCAGGGAGACGACCGCACGAAATGGGAGGCGATAAATACCTTTGAGCTAACCCCGTATTTTTGGCGCGAACTGGCCGCGTACCTGCCCCAAAACAATAAAGAGCTTGAACCGGCCGGTATGGTCATTGAGGTCTTCCGTCGCGCCTTTGAGCTGGAACTGGGAGAAGAGCAGACGCGCACGCGCCGGAACTGTCGCGTTCTTGTCAACGAGTGGAGAGACATCTACGACCATCACGGTGCGTATAGCGGGATTGCGCGGTTCGCCGAAAAATCGCTTGCCGTGGCAGACCGAGCGAAGTCGTTGCCAACCGACCGGCTGGCCGGGTTGTCACTTTTTCCGGTTATAGATTCCGTCCTTGCAAACCGTCTGGCTGCGGAACTCGCCGACGGGACGGGAGACCCGGATGCCATCCGGCGAATCTCTCGCGAACGGACCACGTCGTACTGGATGCGGGGCAATGAAACGGGGATGCGGTCGGTATACGAGTTTCTGGCTCGCGCGACGGAACTCGAACACCGCGTAGCCACATTTACTCCCGCACCGTCGTCCGCGGACGAGATGTGGGAGCAATACGCCCAACACGACCACGAAATAGACGCGCTGTACCGGCGGACGATTCTGGCGTTCAACGAAGCGGGAAAACATGGGACGCTCAAACCGATCCTGGACCGGTGCGAGGGTCGCTACGTCAACGACTATCTTCAGAGACAGGCGGAAGGATGGGACGCTGCCGGTGGTTCGCTTCCGACGGAACGGCAAGGCGCGTTCTTCGATTCGGTCGTGGCTCCGTACCTGTCGCGCGGTGACAAGCTCGTCGTGATTGTGTCGGACGCGTTGCGCTACGAAGCGGGGTGCGAACTGACCGGGCGCTTGAACGGACAGAACCGGATATCGGCTGCCGTAACACCGCAGGCAGCGGCGCTCCCCACCGTTACCAGGGTAGGCATGAACGCACTCCTGCCTCATCGTACGTTATCGTACAAGGCTGACGGAACCGTTTCCGTTGACGGCAAGGGTGTCAACGGAATCGAGGGGCGCGCGAAATACCTTGCCGAGGCGGTCGGTGAGCGGTTTCGGGGGAAGCGCGCCACCGCGCGCTGGGTTGGTGATCTGATCGATCTTCCGGCACACGAAGCGCGCAACCAGACACAGGATTACGATCTTCTCTACCTGTTCAGCAACGGAATCGACGCTGCGGCCGACAACGCAAAGACCGAGTCGCAGCTTCCAATCGCCGTTGAACAGGAGATTGGGGAGCTCGTCCGCATGGTACGAAAGATCGGCAACCAGCTGAACCGGACCCATATCGTTATCACCGCAGACCACGGATTTCTCTACCAGAACGACCCCGTTCCCGAATCGCAGCTCATCGCCGTGAACGTTCCCGACGGAGCGGCGAAGGAGCGGCGCTACGTTGCCGGTGACGCCTACGAAGCGGGTGATCACTTTCGTGCGTACACGTGCGAAGAGATCGGTCTCGTCGGTGAGGTGACCTTCTCGTTTGCAACCGGCCTCCATCGAATCCGGAAACAGGGGCCCGGTACGCGCTACGTTCACGGGGGGATCTCTTTGCAGGAGCTCATGGTGCCGTTGATTCGCGTACGCATTGGAAGGTCCGATGATGTTGAAGAGGTGTCGGTACAGATCATGAAATCGGCCAACGCCGTGATCACCGCGGCGACCCATCCCGTGGCATTCTTCCAGGTGGAACCGGTAACCGGGAAGCGCCAACCTCTATCCCTTCGAGTCCGATTCGAAGCCTCAGACGGCACGGTGCTCAGCGATACCGCACAGATAGTGTTTGATTCTTCATCGGATAGCGAGCAGAATCGCGGCCGGACCGTTGAGTTCCACTTTGGGCCCGCGGCAGTGAACTTTAACGGACAGCAGATACTTCTTGTCCTTGATCGTGTCGTAGGCGGTGCGTCCGTTCCGTACTCGCGCGAAGAATATCGGTATCAGACGTTTGGCGAGAGGGATTTCTGATGAGTGAAGCAAACCTTGACCGTAAGATTCTAGATAACTTTCCCGGGTACGTCGTACGCAAAGACCTTTCCAAGCTGGTAAAAGGAAACGCACTGGTACCCGTCTACGTGCTCGAATACCTTCTGGGACAGTTTTGTGCAACCGACGACGAAAACGTGATCAACGAAGGAGTTGAGCGCGTTCAGAAGATCCTGCAGGATCACTACGTGGTTCGCAACCAGGCCGGACTGGTACGCTCTACGATCAAGGAGCGCGGGAGCTACCGCGTAATAGACCGCATCACCGTGGATCTCAATGATAAGGATGACCAGTACGAGGCTACCTTTGCAAACCTCGGCTTGAAAGCGGTCCCGATTTCCCCCGATCACGTCAAAAAACACCCCAAGCTCCTGGTGGGCGGTGTGTGGTCCATTGTCGACATCGACTACCAGCATCACGAGGATACGCGTGCGGTTCCGTGGGCGGTTGATACGTTAAAGCCGATCCAGGTGTCGAGTTTTGAACTGGAGCCGTTTCTCCAGGGCCGCAACGGATTCACGACTGAAGAGTGGATCGATGTGCTCGTCCAGAGCATGGGATTTGATCCGACGGCCTTCGGCGAACGTGAGAAGCTCTTTCTTCTTACGAGACTCGTTCCGTACTGCGAGAATAATTATAACCTGATAGAACTGGGTCCCAAGGGAACGGGAAAGTCTCATATCTTTTCAGAGTTTTCGCCCCACGGAATCCTCATTTCCGGCGGTGAAGTCACCCTGGCAAAACTCTTCGTGAACAACGCGAGTGGGAAGCTGGGGCTGGTGGGCTACTGGGACACGGTGGCGTTTGACGAGTTTGCGGGCAAGCAGAAGCGCTCCGACAAGAGCCTGGTGGATGTCATGAAGAACTACCTCGCAAACAAGACCTTTTCCCGTGGCCTGGAAACCCAGAGCGCGGCGGCGTCCTTCGCCTTCGTTGGAAATACGCGGCGGTCGGTACCCTACATGCTCAAGAACTCTGATCTCTTTGAAGAGCTTCCGGCTGCGTATCACGATTCGGCGTTTATCGATCGTTTACATTTCTATCTGCCGGGGTGGGAGATATCGGTACTGCGCAATGAGCTCTTCTCCGATGGCTACGGGTTCATTGTTGACTACTTCGCGGAGATGCTCAAACACCTGCGGATTTACGACTACTCCGAAGACTATCGGAAGTTCTTTGACCTCAATCCGGGGTTATCCGCGCGCGACCGCACCGCGATCGAGAAGACCACAAGCGGCCTTTTAAAGATCCTCTTTCCGGGACACACCGCCACCAAAGACGAAGTGGAACGCTTGCTCAGGTTTTCCATCGAGGGACGCAAACGCGTCTACAACCAGCTGATTCGCATTGATGAAACGTTTGAACGGCGCACCTTTGACTACCTCGACAAGGAGTCAGGCAAACAGAGCAGCGTAGAAACGCTTGAAGAACGTAACTATCCGCAGTTTGCGCGGAACGGGGAAGGCCGGGCTGAGGAGGGGGCGACGGCGCACGTAGCTGAAACCGTCGAATCAGCGGGAGGCGCAACGAGGGGCGACACTGCTTCCGCGGAAGAGCGGGGAAGCACCCGCGCGACCTTCGACTCCATTACTCCCGGGACGCAACGCGTCGTCGTTGAAAACGAGACGGGCGTCAGCTACCGGCGGCTCTTTGCTCCGTGTCTGGCCGGCGCCAGGCAAATCGGGATCACCGACGCGTACATCCGCAACTTCCACCAGGTGAAAAACATCTTCGAGTTTTTACAGATGGTGATGGAACTCCAGGATGTTGGTGACGAAGTAAGCGTTCACCTGAAGACGCGGCCGCAGGATGGCCTTGGGGGTGATCAGACTGGGCTATTGAACCAGGTGTTTGATGCGTTTACCGGTACGGCGGTGGATTTCACCTACGAGGTATCCGACGATCCATCGATGCACGCCCGGTACATCACAACCGATACCGGATGGAAGATCTCTCTCGATCGCGGCCTGGATATATTTCAACCCTTTGACCATAAAGACGCTTTCAACCTCGCAAACTCGCACCAGGAGGCGCGCCGTTGCCGAGCGTTTGAGGTTACCTATATTCGTACCGGAGTGAAGCGATGATACACGACGTAGTAAACGCGGAATACCTGGACGGCTATCAAATCAAGGTGACCTTTGTTACTGGTCGAGCCGGGATTGTTGATCGAGCGCTATTTGACATGTGTCACTTGACGCCGAGTAGGAGAACATGATCAAGACTTTTACGAGCAAATATACGCAGGAGTTGTTCGTCACCGGATCGTCAAAAAAAGCTTCCACCGGATATTGTCCGGCGAGCGTAGATTACGGATTACTACTCATGAGGAATTACACGATGAGTATCCAAAACGATACATCTGCGCTGAAATACAACGGTAAAGCCGCTACACGTTGCCTGAGTTTCCCCTTCTGACGGGTGTGCATCCAGGATGGCTCATCCAACAAACTTTCAACGTGACGTCAAAACGTTATAATGCTATAATGTCCCATGGCAACCAAACCGAAGCGGTCAACGGTCTATCTTGACCCCGACATCTACACCGCGTTACGTCTCAAGGCTGCGCAGACCGATGCCACGATATCCGGTCTGATCAACAAAGCAGCTCGTCGATTACTGGAAGAAGATCAGGAAGACCTTGTAGCCTTTGTCGACCGGGTTGCAGAGCCAACCGTCTCGTACGAAGCGTTTCTGGACCAACTCAAGGCGGATGGCAAGATATAATCTGCGCGTAAAGGCATCGGTTTCCGGGGACCTCCGTCGTATTCCCACTCGCGATGTCCGTCGTATCGTGCAGCGAATCGGATCCCTGGGCGATGATCCGCGTCCTCCGGGATGCGAGAAACTGTCCGGACAGGAGCGGTACCGGATTCGCGTTGGTACATATCGGATTCTCTACGAGATCCTCGATACCGATGGTACCGTCGTGGTGGTCAAGGTGGGGCATCGGAGGGATGTGTACCGATCGGTCCACTGACGGAAGCCGGGAACCTCAACCCTGAACTTCTGAAACTTGTCTGATTAGCGGAATAGGAACCGATACAATGAAGTGGACCCCTTCGTCAAGACCACTCAACGAGGGTCGTAAGCTACTCCATCTCCCCGCTCAGGCTGCAGCCTGAGTGCCGTAGAATCCGTAAACTGTATTCGGCGTTTTCCCATTCAGTGACGCATGTGGTCGTCGAGAGTTGTACATCTCGATGAACTCCCCAATCCGGGCGCGTGCC
>JGI10211J34971_10001937_pt1 | contig 17039 bp, 13 predicted proteins | sample Etolagsediment_FD_34971 | JGI IMG/M metagenome (IMG submission 34971) | reverse complement strand
ATTTTTTAGATGTTATTTTTTTTTTTAGTATCTTTTTTTTTTGTAGTTTTTTTAGTATCTTTTTTTGTAGTTTTTTTAATATCTTTTTTTGTAGTTTTTTTAGTATCTTTTTTAACTACTTTTTTCTTTTTAGTAACTATTTTTTTTCCACCACGTATAGGAGAAAAGGTGGATTCAAAGCTATTATATCCAACTACTTTTTCATTCATTGGACCAGCAAGTAGCTTAGGCGTAGCTGCTTTTGCTAATTGAGAATTAGGAATATAGTTCGCTGATTTATTGAATTGTCTGAACCATTTTTCACCATTTACACCCCAATAAGTATCTGGAGCGTTAGAAGGTCCTCGAGAATTAAAGGTACTTATAAAATCAGATCCATCCCCACCCTTCTTTTTTTTGATTATTTTTTTATTTGATTTTTTAATAACTTTTTTAGTATCTTTTTTTTTCATATCTTTTTTCTTTAATTTTTTAGTATCTTTTTTAGTATCTTTTTTTTTCATATCTTTTTTAGCATCTTTTTTAGTGACTTTTTTTTTCGTTGTTCTACTTTTTGCTCCACCTTGAATTAATCGTTGGTTTCCAATTTTAATACTGGCCGCTTTTTGAACTGATTTTACATAATCTCTTTTCAAATCTTTTAAGAAAGTCTGAACATCACTTATACCTTTATCTACATTTACTTGAACAACATCAATTGGAATCGAACTTAAAGTAGGAATAGGAAATCCTTTACCTGATTGTTTTTTAGTTTTTTTTCTGCCTCCTGTTTTCATAGAAGTTGAAGGATTAGCTGTACTTGCATTTGAAGTTGTATTGGGAGCTAGTAATCCCATTCCAACATCCTTAGGATTAGCAAGGCCATAAGCTGTCTTTACACCATATCCTGAATTATAAGGATAACCCATTAATTTAGCATTGGCATTAAAAAATTGAGCTGGCATACCCGTTGCCCCCCAAGTTTCTTCACCACCTTTTAGTTTTCTTCCACGGGTAGTACTTCTACTTCTGGATTTTATCTTACGAGTGCGGGTTTTCTTACCACCAGTCATCATTGAATTTTCTTCAGTAGGAACCATTTCAGAGGCCATGCCTCCCTTTTTCTTCTTAGAACGACCACGAGAAACACTTCGACCACGAGTTTTCTTACCACCAGTCATCATTGAATTTTCTTCAGTAGGAACCATTTCAGAGGCCATGCCTCCCTTTTTCTTCTTAGAACGACCACGAGTTTTCTTACCACCAGTCATAGTACTATCTTCAGATTGTACTGCACTACAATTATCACCCCCTCTTTTATTTACAAATTTCATCATATGAGATACTTTTTTTTCTAAAGAATTTCTGCTCTTTTTGGCACCTCCTGAAGTATTAAAACTAATTCCATAATTATCTTTCATTAATTTATTCATAGGAACCGAATAATTAGTTGTTTTATATAAATTTTTTCCAGATAAATTGGAAATTAATTTTTGTTGGGATCCACCTTTCATAGTATTAGAAAATCGATAATCTATAGATGGATAACATAAAGAACATCCACTTTGAAATGGTTTAAAAGTTGGGTCATTATAAGATGATCTAGTATTATTTGCTTTCATCATCTGCGACATAGTTATATTATAAACCAATATATTTTCTTTTCATTATTTTAAAAAAAATTAATTATATTTCATAAAATTAAAATTTAAATTTACGAAATATTTATTTCAAAATATTCTTATAATGAAATAGTGAATAAAGATATACATAATAAAATAAAATAAAAAATAGTTTATACCTATTTTTCATTTATAACAAGAATCAAAATAATATTTTATTAATCAAATTGAACGACAATACTGACATCGTGTTTATTTACTGTCTTAGTTGCACTAATGGATAATTCTGTACGCTTTCGACGTCCTGCATTTGCATCCGTCTTTTTATATAAATTACGTAAACTATTATTCATATCATTTTCAATTTCTGAAAAGTTATCTACAATGTATTCTAAAATTTTATTTTCAATGGCCCAACGAAAAAAATTAAGTTGTCCAACAGTAGTGATTAATTCATTATTATTATGATCAAAAAAAGATATACGTTCACGGCGACAAAATGGGTCAAACTGTTTTTTCGAATAAGCTTTTAATTGTGATTTATAATCCAAATATACAATAAATGTTTTCTTTTTCTTATTTACTTCTAATTGATAAGTAATATTATTTTTTTTACTATAATTAGTGACAAACCAATCTAAAATACGTAGAGAAATTTTTGATTTACCAGTTATAATGGGTATAACATGATCTAAATGTTCTTTGACGGCAAAAAAATTAATTAATGACTGCATTAATAAATCTTTTTTTGAAGAAATATTAAAATTATTTTTATTGTCTACGATACCGCATTTATTTAAACTGTTGGATAAACTGATAATATCCATTTTATTTAATAAATAATACGACCATACCTTTAAATTCGTTTATTTTCTTTCTTTTTTTTAAGAAAAAAAATAAAATTTATAAAAAAATACTTCTAAGAAAAACAATGGCTTATGATAATTCTTAAAAATATTCATTATGTTAATTGATCAACGTATCATTAATTTAGAAAGAAATCAAGAACAATATTTTTTATCCCAATCTACTAATTCACATTTAATGATGAGTGACGAATTAATTTATATGGAAGATTGTGTATTAAATTTAGTCAATTCCATGAAATTTAATCAATTTTTAACTACAAATAATATAAAACATAATAAAACATTTGAGGTACATCTTTACTTTTTTCAAACAAATTTGCGCTTATTTTTTGTACAACTAGCCTATAATCGACAATTATTTAAAAAAAAAAAGAAAACTACATTATTCCATACTAAGCAAAATAATTGTAATTGTAAGCATCTATATAATAATCAATGTATTTGTTTGAAATCAAATTATTTTCATAATTATGATGAAAAAGAAGTACAATCATTACTCGTAGTCCTACTATTTTACATTATTCATTGTTGGAAAAATAAGGAAAAAGTGGGAATTGATATATTTGAAATAAATTATCAACCTACATTACGTATTTTACAATGTGGTTATGAAATTTAATATTTATTATTTGAAAAAATCATAAATAAAAATGGAAACATATTTTTTTATAGTAAACTTATTACATTTAGTATTAAATTTATTTATTTACCTGTCTATCTGTCTAATTTTGCATAGATAATTTTTCAACATTATTTGTCAATGTATCTAGATTATCATTATCATTTTTATCATTATTATCTGCTGCAACTTTAGAATTATTACATTGAAATTGTTTATTAAATTCATGACGTGCTTCAATAGCTAATTTTTTGGCTCCTTCATATCCATATTTTTTTACACTAAAAGAATGTGTATATTCACGTCCATTTTGTTTAATACGAGCTTGAAAAGCTTCCTCTTTCTGTAAAAAACGAACACCCATTTCATAAAAACTACAAGGTTCTATTTTTTTACTAGGACCTCGATTATTATTATTTAGTTTAGGCGTTGTTTTCTGTAAATTACACAATCTATTATCCAATGGATTTCTATTGATATGATCCGACATTGGATTTTTAGTAATATATTTATGAAATAAGTGGCTAACATTATTAATAAGAATGACAGCATAATAGCTAGAATTTTCTTGACCAGATTTTGAAGAACATAATGTGTATTTTTGACAAAGATCAGAAAACTGTATATCAGTAGTCATTATCATGTCTTTAGTTAATTTAACCTGAATTGTTTTTTCATCAATTATTTTTATTCTATTTTTTGTTAAGTTATTTTCATTAGAAAAATTCATTAACCATTGTGTAGCTTCTTTTTTAGCTTCTTCAGGTGTTTCATAATTATTAAAATTAAATGATTTTGATTTTATTTTACCTTCTCCTAGTGGAATACGTACTTCATAACGTTCAGATCCTGATTTTTGATCTGTTCTATGTAATATGCTACCAGTATATTTTCCAGCTTGCCAATCTTTATTTTTATAATCTAATGTTTGAATAGGATATTCTTTAATTTGATCATTTTCTTTTATTTTTATTTTACATAATTTTACGCAATCTTTACATCGATTGTCTAATTTATCTTTAGTTCCTGAATGTTTGCTAAATAAATGAATATCTTTTACTACATTACATTTCTTACATTCTTTTGTTGGTGTTTTTTGTTCTGTTTCTGTTATTTTTTGAGTTTGATTTTCGGTTTGTTTAGTATCGTTCATTTTTATATATATTAGTATAATTATTTCTTTAAATATTTTATTTAGTATTAATTCTTAATGAAAAATATACACTCCGCCTCGCAATCGGAGCACGAGGTGCAGTGTGGATTCTTTCTGGATATTATAATCAGACAACGTACGGCCATCTTCCAGTTGTTTTCCAGCAAAAATAAGTCGTTGCTGATCGGGAGGAATTCCTTCCTTATCTTGAATTTTTTGTTTTACATTATCAATTGTATCTCCCGCTTCTACCTCCAAAGTAATCGTTTTTCCGGTAAGTGTTTTGACAAAAATCTGCATGGTTATATATATTAATTGCACATAAATTTTTAAGTAATTTTCCGAAAAAAAATGATAAAATTTCTTTACTAATTTATTTAAAATAGATTTTAATCAAAATTAAACTTCTATGACAACACCTAATAATATTACACCTATTGCTGAAGCAACATTAGTAGATGAAGAAACATCAATACATCATGTTCAAATAGTATCTGGTAATGGATATAAAGCACCATCTTTTTTCCTGAAATGCTACATGAAAATTTGTAGAGTTGGTAATGTATGTTATTGTTGTCATCAAAGAGTATGGTATAAAGTACCACACTTAATATGTAAAATATGTAATGCTACATATCATGAAAAATGTATAGATGATCACAATAATATAGATTCTTTTTGTCCGAATTGTAATACAACTAATAGCAATGATATTTGGATTCTTCAAAGCATACGTTTTTTTGGAAACAATTGATATAAATCAATATATATTGTAAAATATATATTAAAGTATAAATAAAATAAATTATAATAAACATCTAATTAAATAACCATTGGTGTACTTAGGTTAGATGCTACATCGCTAGCTACAGCATCAGCTACAGCGCTAGCTACAGTGCCAGATGATTCATCAGAAATTAATTCCATAGAAGAACTATCTTTTTTGTCAGCAGTTTCTTTGTCTTTTTTCATTTGATTCATGATGTAACAAAATTTAGCAGCATCAAGACTTAAAATATGTATCATGATATCTTCATGCTTTATTTTTACACGTGTTTTCAGAAAATTTCCGTGAATCGCATAAATAAAATCTTTCAAATAATAAGGAATTTTTGCTCCTTCTGTTTTCGAAATATACTTAGCAGCATATAGATTATATATTTCCATCGCTACTTGACTAATTTTTTCTTCATAACTCGCAAATAATGCTTTGTCTTTTTCAAAATAAATCAAATAATTTTGAATATCTGACGGATTTTTACGTAATTCTAAATAGCGATAAAATCGACTATTTGTATTTCCCCAGAGATTTCGAATAAAAACATATAAATCTTTCTTGAATTTTTGTCGAACATACTTATCATTGATAAACATGATACCTTCATTATCAATGTTCATATCATTCTTTAATGCTTGAATATAATTCATAAATTCTTCACGATTTTGGAAAGAAATAGGCTGACGCACACTTTTCATAATTCCATTCTCAATAGTTGCTTCACATTCACATTGATTAAGTATATCGAAAGTACTAATATGAATAATATTATTTTTCGGATAACGAATAACAACATTATTTTCATGATGGATGAGTAAAAATGAATAGCATTTTGTTTTATCTAAGTATTCATCAATATTAGGGTTAGGTAATGTTTCTTGAAATAAATCAAAAAAACTCTTAGAACTTACCCATTTTGCTCGCCGAGCATTAATCATTTTTTTCGTACTAAAAAACCATTCATTATTGTAGTGGAAAACACGAATTAGCGTACCTTCATAGGATGGTTCAATGTATAAATTACCAGTAAATAATTCTTCATTAATTGTATTTTCTTCCATACATTTATTAAATGTATAGCAAATAATTTTAAGTGATTCTTTATCAAGTATAATTCCATTACAGAAACGTACCAAGGGTTCGCTCACATTGGATTCATTACTATTAATAATAATACATATTGATGGATACTTAGTATCTTCTTTAATTTTTAGTTTATAGGGATCATTTTCAAGAAATGTTTTCAAAAGATCAAAATTGGAAATTTCGTTTTGTTGTAAAAATGTATAAAACTGTGGTACTTGCATAATAAAAAAACAATAAAAGTTTAAAGTGAAATATATTATGTATTATATCTTATCTTTTTAAATTAATTTATTTCATTTTTTTATTGTTTTATAAAAAGAGAAGTTAATATTTCGAATAAATTATCTATTATTATAGTACATATACCCAAAATATGAGTAATAATAATATAAAAATAATTAATTTTAAAGAAAATAAAAATGTAAAACATTTAAATGATGAAGCATTAAATAACAATGAATCTAGTAATAATAAATATTATGAATCAAATAATAATAATGAATCTAATAATGATATTTTATCAAATAATACACAATCATACATAAAATTAAATAATGAATCAAATAATCCTCAAGTAAACAATGATGATTATAAAATCATAAATAATAATGAAATAAATAAAAATAATTCTGAAAGTAAAAGTAGTATCCAGCAATCCGATAATAATGAATCAAACAATGAAACGGTAAATTTATTTGGAAATTCCAATACAAATAACAATAGTAATAATTCAAAAATGGGATTTTTCAAAAATGATGAACCAATTACTATTGAAAATACTATAGCATTAGATGAAAAAAATATTGAATATGACAATGATATTGTGTATTCTCAGGAATTGGAGAATCAATTACTGTCATCTTATCCAGTCACTAAGCAAAAATTAAAATATATTCAAGAATTAGTGGAAAATCGCGTAAAAAGTCTGATTTATCTAAAAAATGAATCAAAAATTAAATATAAAATGTTAAAAGAAAATATTTCCTATCCGTTAATGTATGATATTATTCAAAACAAAATGGCACATAAATCAATTATACCTATTGTATTAGATAAACATGTTGTTTTTACAAATGTAAAAGTAAAAAATAATGACAATATAGAAAATAATGAAGATGCTAATATACAAGAAGAAATAGGATTTATTAGTTCGTTTGAAGATCCCAGTGGAATTCATGAAGAATCCCAACAGAAATTAATCAATATATTAAATCAAAATAAATTAGACTTTGAAGAACAAAAAATAAATTTACAAGAATTTCTAGTGAATCAAAGTCAAATGTATAAATCTTATATGAGGTATTTTGAAGATAATATAGATCAAAGTGGATTCGTAGTGAAAACAACAAATAATAATTTAGTTTTACGATATCATGATCTTTTTAATAGTCAATGGAATACATATAATAAAAATGATGATTTTACTACACCCGTGAATATTTATGATGAAGATGGAAAAATAAAAGGAACCAAGCAAGAAGTACTTATTCCTGGAGAAAATATGGTGGTTGTTGGTTTCATGATATTATCAAATGGGGGTCAATCTATATTAAGTAATTATAATAATATTTATGGATCTAAAAACTATACTAATTACTTATATAAAGTATTGTATGATACACTTGAAATAACCAATATTGAGCAAGATAACAAAGGAATTAAAATTGAATTTTCTTCAGAAAATATAATTATTGATGATGATGACGTGCTTTATATTGATGAATCAAATTCTTATCCATGTATAAATGGGGTATATGGAACTTATAAAAAATTTACAGTTATAGACCAAAATACCATTTTGCTGCATACCAAGAAAAAATTAAAACTAACAGGAAACAAGGGTTATATCTATAAAGTATCGAAATTAAAATATGATTTGTATAATGTTCAAGAAGATCTTAATTTACATTATTTAAGATCCAATTATGAAAATCAGGAAGAAAGTAATGATCATAATAAAATTTATTTGTTTAAAGATATTTCTTTATCAAAAGAGAGATATGATAATATTATTAAAAAAGTACTTCCCTCTTTAGATGAAATAATATCTTTAGAATATGAACAATTAAAAAATGTAACTTTTATGGAACAAACAAATAATATATTAAAACATTATCATTTACATTTAAATGATCTTCATATACAACAAGGTAAATTTATCAAAGAATTTTTAGATAAAAATATAGAAGCCATTACTTCTTCTTTTTCAATAACAAAAAATAATTCTAATACTATCAATTCTTCTTCAAATTTACTAAAAACAATTCAAAATTATCACTATAATAATACTCAATTTTTAAAAGAACATGTGAATTATATTATAAGTAATCAACATGTTCAAAATGAAGAGATTATTAAATATTACGGATCCTATAGTGGTCTAGATAAAAATTATGATAGTTTATTAAATCGTTATCAATGGTTAATCAATCAGAAAGATCATGGCTTTTTATTTTATTTATATTTTTTAAATCAGTCTGAAAATAAAAAAACTTCTTTGATCAAAGATATTCAAACATTAATTGAAAAATATGAAACAAATCTAAAAAGTATTCAACAAAATTATGTTAAAAATAAAGATATTAATAAAGAGAAAAAAAATTGTGAATTATATAAATATCAAGCTATTGAAATTACACAAAAAGATATTGATAAAGGACTTAAACATATATGTAATTCAAATAATGATAATTGTTATGTATTTTTTGATACTCAATTATATACTATTGAGAAAAATACATTAAAAGAAGTTGAAAATATACCAAGCCAGTCTAAATTATTAGTAAATCATAATATTTGGAGTTATGAATCAAAATCCAAAAAATGGATTTATCAAGATAAATATTCATCCTATGAAAAATTAAAATATGTCTGTAATTTTCGTAATTTAGAAATAGATCAATTGGAATTAGATGAATTAGACTGTATTTATAAAAAAGACACGGGTTGTCAATCTAAAACAGCATCGCGTTTTCAACATAAAATTGATGAACTTACACATCAAATAAATTTATTACAACAACTTAAGTCTTATCTTTCTTCGAATGAAAAAACCAAAGAAATAAATGAAAAAACAAATCAAATTATTGAAAAATATTTTTACAGAGGCACATTTACCGAAATCAAGCAAGAATCCATTACTAAAATAAAGGCTATAAAAGAACAAGAAAAAAATAAAGAAACTCCTGTTTCCAATTATGTCAGTACTCCGTTACAAAAATTAGTCTATAATATTCGACAGTTAAACAATAGTCAATTAATTGATAGCTTATTTTTTGAACTTATACATAAAGATGGATTGTTAGTTGGTAATAATATTTATTCAAAAAAATATAATGAAAAGTACACTATTTGTGGACATTATTTTTATAAAAAAAATATTTACTATTCTTCTGATGCAAATATGAGAGAAAAATTTATTGAATTATTATTAGCTACTTTTAGTGATAATGGGGAAGCAGAACAAAATAATTTACTATGCAAACATTGTGGTGAATATTTAATGAACAATGATTATGATGAAACGGAAGGTTTTACTGAAGAAGGAACATTGTCAATGTCTAGACAAAAATGGTCCAAAGAAGAATGGAAACAATTCAGTGAAACAGAAAATCGTAATTTAGACCAACTTCTTTCTTCGAAAGAACAATTAGATTGTGAAAGTTCGGATTTTAAATCAATGTTACGAGCTGAGGGCCTAGATGGAAATAATCTTGAAGAAGCCATTTCTATATGTACTTTTATTACTAAAAATTTATATAATAATATGGGTATTATTTTAGCTAATGGCGATTTAATTCAAGTGATTATAGAATCGATGCAGCAAATCGTTCGTATTGCTCCCTTTGCTGTTTATAAACAGCTGGAGAAAAAAAAATTACAAGAACAAAAAATATCAGAAGCAATCATCCAAAAAATGGAAGCGAAAGGTATTTTTGAAGATAATTATAAAAAACAACGTGAATATTTAAAACAATCTATTATTTGTGCTCGTTTATTAATAACAATTCAAACGATTGTTCCGGAATTAGTATTAAAAAAACGTACTTCATCTTGTAGTTTCTCAGGATTTGAACATCCACATGGAATTGATTTTAGTGCATGTATCCTTCAAGAATTACATTCAGATATACCACGGCGCAGAGAATCAGAACAAAAAACTTTATTGGACTTTTTTAAAAAAAGTATTCAGAAATATTATGATATTTATATAAATAATGCTCATATACGAGAATTATTCAAGGTAAAACATCAATATAAACAAACAATGAAAAAAAATAGAATTCATTTTCAAGAAAATCAAGACTATGATGTTTATTCTTTTGAAAAAATACCCGAACCCATTAATCCTAATTCTTTCTTGAAAGAACTGACGCAGGTTTCTAATTCGAATCAAGTTGCTCAATTAAAATCAACATTAAAATACCGAAATTTATATTTAATGAATCAAATTATGTCTATTATTGATGAAGTTATTGCTCAATCACCTATTTCCGATAAACATGCTATAGTACATATGCCATCTTCTTGTTGTGCAGAAGAAGCACTTCAATATTTAAATTTTTATCATTACTTTCATTTAGAAAATGATCAAATAAAAAGTTATATTGATGAAACAAATGCACTTTACTCATTGTTTTCTTATTTTAATAATTCTGGTGTTTTTCATCGCTTTTACTTATATGATCCGAAAAAATTTGCCGGTTGTTATAATCCCATTATTGTGTATGATGGAGAAAATGCTTCGGAAAAATTTAAAACCTCAGTTTTATTAACTTATGTAAATAATGGGGAATATAAAGGTACACGACGAGAATTTTTAAGCAGCGATCCTAATGCAGTAGATATTAAAAGTAATAAAACACGCGCTACTTTAGAAGAAGAAGCAAAAACATTTACTATTGAAGATTTAAATACTTTATTAAAAGATGTAGAACAACAAACTTTAGAATTTTATAACCCAAAGACAAGTTTTCATATGGATGAATCAATAATTGATAAACTCAAAAAAAATGCTATTGAAAATATTCAAATACAATTAAAATTTTTACTTCAAAATACTTCTCAATTATTAAATTTAAACCAAAACTTTAATCAAAAATATGAGAATATTATAATGTCAATCGGTATTTATAACATTCAAGATAAACTACAAAAAAAAGATACTAAAAAGGAAAAAGTTAAATTAGAAGAACAACTATATCTTAAAAAATTGGATTACTTTCAGAAATTTTATATTAATACGTTCAAAAAAAATTTATCCTATATTAAAAATCAACAAAATTTACTTCAAAAAAATATTTCCTTAAAATTTATGGATAATCCAGATGATCGACGAGAAATGCAGAAAGATATTGGTATGGCACGTGATAAAACTGCACATTTTGTAGAAACAATACAACCTTCATCGTTTAAAAATAATCATGCTAATTATAGTAACCAAGAAATTACCAGTATAGTGGGTAAAAATAACATTTATGATAAAGATTATCAATCAATTATAAAATACAGTGATCTAACCAATAATGATGCGTCCAATATTTTATTATTTATTTTACTTCATAATTTAAATCAATTTTATGCATATAGTGATGAAAAAAAATATACATTAGATCCTTCGAAAGAAAAATATAACCAAGATATTGCCCGATTTGTACATTTTTTATTGGAAATAATTGAAGAAGATTATGAGTTATTTGAATTATGTAATCAAAAGAATGAAATTCAAAATAGCTTGCTTTATGATTATTTATTGAAAAAATCATTTTTCTTAGCAAAAGACGCAGAAGATACTGAAAATTATTATGTTCAAGAAAAAACAGATCTTACTTCTAAAGATGATTTTCAAGATCCAAATATACCTTCAGAAAACGATGAAGAAAATGAAGATGAACAAAATATGGAACAAGGACTTGAATATGGAGAATTAAATCCAAATGCTTTTGAATCTTAGAATTCAAAATGTATCATGAATATATTGTAAAGTATATATTAAATTAGATTCATCGTATTTACTTTATAATATCGTAAATACTTTCCATTGTATTTTTTTGAATCATAAAATAAATTTATTTAAAATTTATATTATTAAAATTAATAATTATGAACTTTTCTACTAAAAATAAAAATTACCAATTTATTCCGAATTCCGAGTACAATCTTTCTCATTTTACTATTCAAAATAAACTATTTCAAAATGCTCAATTTTCTAAATACAATGCTTCTTTAACAATTACAGGAGAATTAATTGAAGAAAAAATAAATCAGGAAAATAAAGAAAAGTTATCAAATAAAGATGAATCTCAAAAAAAACAAACGCAGCAATTTCTAATGATTCAAGAATCTTATGACGATTACTTAACTTTTTTACAATCTTACCCAATTGAAAAAGATCAATGGATATATAATATAATTAATGGTAAATGTGAACAAGATCAAATAATTTTTCAAGATGACCAATTTATACTTCTTCCTAATTATACATGGATAAATAAAAAAATAAATTACATGCATTTACTTTCTTTCCCAAAAGATATATCACTTCGTTCATTGCGTTCTTTAGAAGGAAAACACGTTCCATTTTTAAACTATTTAAAAAAAATAACGTATAAAAAAATAAAAGAATCCTATGACTTAGATGAAACGCAAATGAAAGCTTTTATCCATTATGCACCATCTACCTATCATCTTCATGTTCATTTTGTTCATATTTATCATCCAACTTGTGAATCTTCTACGGAATATTCGCACTTTTTAGATGATGTAATTTATAATTTAAGTATGCAGTCTGATTATTATCAAAATCATGATTTAAGAAAACGTATGTATATTGAATAATTATAAATAATAATTATTTATTATTCAATAATAATAAATAATAAAAAAAAAATGATAACAAATATAAATGTTATAAAAAGTATTATAAAAATGATACTAAATTGATTTAAAACTTTATTCTATTAAATTATATGTATTAAGATTATAAGCCTTATTTTACATATGACAACACTTACCTTTAATTATGATAAAGATTTACCTAAACCAACAAAATTAAAAGCTAATTATTTAGCAAAGCAAGTAAAATATTTGCAGACGCTACCACAACATGAACAAAAATCGCCCGAATGGTATGCTATGCGTTTAACTATGTTATCGGCAAGTGACTGGGGAACCATTCTTGGTGAAAATCATTATTCTAATCCTAACCAAGTATTATTGAAAAAGTGTGGAGAAGATAATTTCATTACGAATGATGCGATGATGTGGGGAAATAAATATGAAGATGTTGCTATAGCAATTTATGAACATCGAAATCATAAAAAAGTATATGACTTTGGGTGTATTCGACATCCGTCTATTGATTTCTTGGGGGCTTCACCTGATGGTATTACTACAGAAGGTGTAATGCTTGAAATAAAATGTCCCACTTCTCGAAAAATAACGGGAATTCCTCCCCGTTATTATTGGTGTCAAGTTCAAGGACAATTAGAAGTATGTGAGCTTGATCGATGTGATTTTCTCGAATGTAAATTAAAAGAATATGATGATGAAGAAGAATATTTAAATGATAATTATCAAGAAAATCATTTGCTAAATAAATATGGACAAGAAAAAGGTATTTTGGCTGAATTATTAAATAAGGAAACAAAATCTTTTTTTTATGAATATGGACCAATTGGCTTTGTTGGAGATGATTTAGAATCATGGAAAAATTCTATCAAAAAAAAATATGAAAATCATGATTCCATTATTTTTTCTAATTTTGATTACTGGTATTTAGAAGAAGTTTCTTGTGTACCCATTTTCCGCAATCAAGAATGGTTTCAAGATGCTAAAATAAGATTGGAAGAATTTTGGAATCAAGTTGTAAAATATAGAAAATTAGGTCTTCCACAATTAAAAGCTGATCTTGAAGATGCTAAAGAAGAGAAAAAAAAAGAGAAATTAAGAATAAAAGAAGAAAAAGAAAGAATCAAAGCAGAAACAAAAAAGCAAAAAAAAATTAAAGAATATATTACATTTGATGATTTAGATAATCAGAATTCATCAAAGACAACTACTACACAGTCTATTAATGCAAACGAAATGAGTGAAAATATGAATGACGAGGGAGTATGTTTTTTTACGACAGATTCAATGGATTCTGAAGATTCTGATGAAACCCAACCATTTTCTTTCACTATGACTTAAATAGTCTTACTTAATTAAATTATTATTTATTTTTATTTTTTTTAATTATTTTATATGCTTATTTTATATTATGAGCCTATTTATTTACTTTCTCATTGTGATATGTATCTTACTCATATTATTTAAATTATTATTAGATACAAGAAAAAAGAATCAATTATCTTTGTTACATCCTAATCAAGAATATTTTCAAAATTATAAACAAGAAAAAATACCCAAATTAATTATTCAAACTTGGAAAGATCATCATATTCCTAAAAAATATGATTATGATGTACACAGTGTTAAAATGGTAAATCCTGATTTTAAACGATTGTTTTTTACCGATAATGATATCGAAGATTTTTTGAAAAAGAATTATCCTGATTATTATTTAACGTATTTAAAATTACCAGTATTTATTCAAAAAATTGACTTTTTTCGATATGTTGCAGTTTATCATTTTGGGGGATTTTATTATGATTTAGATATGTCCGCAACTTATCCATTAAATGATTTAATTTATTATGATGCTGTATTTCCTATTGAGCAAGTTCGCGGAAGCTGCAAATATAAAAGATGGAAAACATTATGTAATCAAAATGTACCGATTGTTTTAGGAAATTATGCTTTTGGTGCATCTCCTAAAAATCCTTTTTTGAAAATATGCATAGATAATATTCATCATAACATTGATAAGTTAATTGAAACACAAAATAAAACGCATAATTATGTTTATTCGACTACAGGTCCTGATTATATTTCAGTTTTATATCATAAATATACAAATAAAAATACAATAAAATTATTAGAAAATCCAAAATCTACCAAAGATCATGTTTTTGGTAAATATGCCAAGCATAATTTTTACGGAACTTGGAAAAAGAAAAAATAAATTATTCATTTTTTAACACTTGTAGATATTTTTTGGATTGTTCTTCATGAAAGTTTTTCAAAAAACTACAAATTAGAAAGTCCGTAGACATAATTTGAGCACCATAATTTTTTAATTGTAGTAAATCATAATTATTTTCATCATTACTTAATTTATTTCCAATAGCATCATAAGGAATATAAATATTAAAGTTTTTTGATAAATCATAAGAAGATCGATTTATACACCATTGTGTTTCCATTCCCGTTAAAATAATATCTGATATTAAAAACTTTTGTAAATAATTCATTAATTGATCATTTTTCATCGAATAACCATCTTTCATATAATGATAATCTATATTAGTTGAATTGATACTAGTATCTAGTATTCCTAATTTTTCAGGTATAAATTCGGCATTTATGGCTATTTTTATTTGTGGAATATATTTTTTCATGTATAATAATTTATTTACATTATAAATTACTTTTTTTTTATGATAAAGTTGTGGAATCGTTTTTGTTTGTAAATCACAAATCAATAGCGCAAAATTTTTATGTAGCATTAGATTAATTCTTATTATATAATTATAAATATCGATATTATAAAATATCGATATTTATTAAGCAAATAATAATAAAAAAATAACTTATTTCTTACCACCTCCAAAGAATGTACCCTGTGGTCCAACTTGATTGAATAACCAGAAATTTTCTCCACAATTTCTTGGAATCGTTGCCAATGTTGGCCAAAAATAAGGTTGTAGAGGCATTTTCATTGGAGACCATATAGTTCCTGGTTCAAATGCGCTACAATATTTACGTATTTCTTTTCCATCTTTTTTCTTCGCTTTTTCAGAATAATAATAAACGCCATCTACATCCCAACTTTGTGGAGGCGGCTTAGCAGGATACTGGGCTTTCCATTTAGGCTCGCTATCCAACGTTGGCCATTTATTATAGTCTTTACTTTTTTCTAAATAAGGAGTATTATCTCCTTCAATACCAATATATTCTAAAGACATATCTGTGACACCTGAGAAACCATGTTCACTTAATTCAATTTTTGGTTGATGATCATTATTTTTATCGTAATTTACAATAAGTGTAGAGTTTTGAATTTCCACTTGGTTCAAGTATAAGTATTGCGTTCCTAAAGGATCATCAGGACTTATTGTACTTGTACCATCAACTGAATTACTAATATCATTTATTTCTGTTGGTAAAGGTATTAATTGATCAGATGAAGGAAATCCTATCAAGTAATTCGGAAAAATATAGGTACGATCTTTAATACCAAATTGATAACTATTATCTTTTTTGGCAAATTTTACAATATGAATAACTAATTTGATTTCAAAATAATTTTTCTTGTCCCATAAAAATAATTCATATTTATATTGCGCATTATTTTTTTTATCATACCATAATTCCACATTTCCATAATTTGTTTTCGCAAAATTATAGTATTTATCCTCATTTAAAATAAGCAATACATATTTTGTAATTTGATCTAAATCAATACGAAGTCGGTCATCGGTAGTAGATTGTGTTCTTAATTCATATCGTAATGGTCCTTCTAATTTTATTTTTTCTTTGTTTATTAATTGTAGTTTTTTATATAAACGATCGAAATTAAATTGATTAATATTTTCTACGCGATAATTAGGTGCATTAGAAACTTTTTTATTTAAATAATCTTTCACAAAATTAGGTGTATTTTTCTGAGGATGAAAATTTTCTTTACTTTTACTATTTTTCCCATCTTTACCTGAAGATATATTAAATGTCTGGTAAGCATAGAATAAATATAGAAATAATATTATTAAAATGGTATAAATAATAAGAAAGTTATTCATATATAATAATATTATTTATTTTTATTTTATTT
>JGI10211J34971_10001936_pt1 | contig 17039 bp, 23 predicted proteins | sample Etolagsediment_FD_34971 | JGI IMG/M metagenome (IMG submission 34971) | reverse complement strand
AAAATTTTCAATTTCAAAGCCTTCTTGATATACTATTAGTTCAATATCTTTTGACCAATATTTTGACCATGATGCTATCATCAATTTTCCTATCTTATCATAGTAAGGTTTATTCATAGATGTTACACATATTATTTTTGTCATTTGTATGTCTCTAACCACTCGTCATAAGTTAATTCTGGAAAATCAATATCTGTGTTAACATACCATGTTTCCATATAACATTTTTTATTAACTTTCTTTTTCTTGCCTTCTTCTCTAAATTTTCGATATCTATACACATCGCTTACGGCAACTTTATACCCAGCATCTTTTAAATATTTAGTAACAATAGGATCATAATCTATATCTGCCTGATATTTGTCGTGTTCAAAAGTAATACAATCAAATACAATTCCTTGTTCAATGACCCTTTTTAAAGCAGCGAATGTATTGGCTGGAGGTTCTATATCGCAACTGAGATAGCCGATTCTATTAGGCAAGTTATTTTCTTCTAACGCCTGTAAGTAATCAAATGTAATTGCATCAGCACAATAAATTTTATTTTTTCGGTTAGCCCATTCTTTGACTCTATCTGCATTAAATTCGATACTAAATCCTTTCCAACCTCTATTTTCTAATTGATAGGTATTGTTATATTTTATAGGACCTGCGGCTCCTATTTCGATGTAGGTTTTATTTTTAGATGTTTGATATGCAAACAAATCTTGATTTAATTGGGAACCTCCCGATATCGAACCTACAAATTCGTTCATTTTGTCTTACTGCCAACTGTCCGACGAATGATATCATCATGGTTAAATTCTGCCCAATATAGTTCAAACGCCACACCATCTTCTATACCTTCGAATTGGTGTATCTTGCCAGGTTTAACCTGTGTAAATTCTCCAGGTCCTAGAATAGTTTCATCAACTAACCCTTCTTGATCCTCTTGCCAAACACGCACAATCATTTTGCCTGACTCGACAAAGAATCCATTCCATTTAAATTTGTGTTCATGTTCGGAACACTTGTAACCTTTTTTGAATTCAATACGATGAAATTCTAGCACACCGTTTGCGTGGATCAATTCAGTTTGACCCCATATTTTTCCTGCTTTCATTAATCTATCTCCGTTCTTACTATATGCTTTCTTAAAGCTCTTACAAGTTCTTCTATTTTATCTACTACTGCAATTAAATTCCTATCAGTAATATATCTCTGTTTTTCTCTTAACTTGTCATATTCTTTTAATGGTATTGTTACCATTGATTGTTCGTTTTCAAATGTTTTGTCGTCGTCTCTTTCCTCAACACTAGTCATAAACCTCCTGGGTTGTGTTAGTAATTATCAGAGCAATTCGCCAATATCAACTACTTCTGATTGTCTACTTATTTCTTTAACGAAGAATGCACATGGCGGATTTTCTTCCGTGTGTAGCGGTATAGTTAATAATTGTCCATTCCTCATCTTTGGAAAATACCACCTAACATCCTGATAAATGTTTATAATCTCTATAGGAGCATAATCACATTTATAACCCTTTATTGGGTTCATTATAAATGCTTCAAATCCTCTTTCATTGATGGATGTAAGTGGTAATATCTCTGGATCGCTTCCGCATTCACTATCACCAACTAGTAATGACCAATCCAAGGGCATCTTTATTTCATGTCCTCCAATTTTCATTAGTATTGCTGGACTGTTAAATGATTCTAAAAATATTAGAGGTTGGAAGAAAAAATCCGGATTCTTAGGATCCGAATTATCCAACACGCTGAATCTAGCATCTGCATCAACTTCCTCAGGTAGCTCATTTAAATCAAAAGACTTGTTATCTAGTGTTAATATTCTCATTTATTCTCCTGTAATCCTGGATATGTTTTATCTTTTCTTGCTAACCAAACGTTATCTGGACCTACTTCATAATAACCAATAACATCTTTTACTGCCGCTTCTACCGACGGATAATCAATATCATGTCCTAGCATCCAGCCATCTAGTTTCAGTTTCGGCATCCAGGCTTCTAAATCTTTCTTAACATTTTTATATGTGTGCGAAGCATCAATAAAGAAAAAATCTAAACTATGATCAGCAACAAAGTCGGAAGTTATTCTGCTGTCGGTTTCATATGTTTTTAATCTATGTCCATATTTTTGTTTGACACCTTCATTAAAAAATTGTGTTATATCTTTGTCTACTGCATACATTTCACATAAAGGATTGTTGTCAAGAATGTGAAAAGTTGTCCTGCCTGTTCTTACGCCTATCTCTGCTCCTAGCCTTAGATTATTATTTTTTACTATATCGGAAACAAAATGTTCACGTGTTCCACTTGTATTTGAAGTGAAGTTAATTTTGTGTTGTAGTTTTATTTCATTGCTTATTTTCATATGTCTACCTTTGTTACGGTATGTGGATACTTTGCTTCTCTGTAGTATCTTTTCCTTTCAGTTAAGTGTCGCTTCGCATACTTGCAGGTTGATGTTATATCCCAAATCTGAACGAAATCTTTATCCTCAGCCTTTCTTATTCCTCTGCCAATACTTTGTATTACACGAACAAAACTCTTACCAGGCTCGATAAGGACCAGATTAAAAATACGAGGAATGTTGATACCAACAGCAGCAACACCATATGTTGCAACAATGATTTTTCCATCAGACGTTTTAATTTCGTCATACTGTTCTTTACGTTCATCAAGTTTTACATCTCCCTTAATGAATGATGCTTCTGGTATGTTCTTCAATAGTTTGTTACCAGTATCAATTCTGTTTACTAGCACCAGTGTATTTCCATTTTTAGCAACTTTTTTTATGTGATCGCTAATGTATTCCAATCGTTTTGTATCAGTTACTAACCAAGTATATTCTTCCTGATAGTTGCGGAATTCTTCAATATCCTTTGTCTGCAATATCTGAATATCAAGTTTTGCCAGCACACCCTTTTCCTGCAAATCGTGTGCCGACACGTTATTAATAACAGGTCCAATTCCTGCTAAGATACCTTGGAATTCCCATTGTTGTTTTGGAACAGTGCCTGTCAATCCCCAACGTATGGGAGCATTACGAAAGTTTACGGTAAGTAATTTTTTAAGCACATCTGCTTTTGCCTGATGAACTTCGTCGATTATTACAGCACTTACCCCTTCGGTAAATTCAGCAAGTGTAAGAGTATCACTGTCATAACTTTTCTTATCCAACACATTAAGGCTTTGCCATGTGCATATTGTGTGTGTATGATTAAGTTCTTTCCTATCACCAAAATATACTCCAACATCCAGTCCACAATTTTTATAATCTTCCTCAGTCTGCACCACAAGGCTCTTGTTTGGAACAATCACCATTGTGCGGCCATATGGTTCACACAAATGGCTTAGTGTTGCAGTTGTAATGGTCTTACCAGCACCTGTTGCTACTTCCTGTAACGACTGTGGATTTTCTAAGAACTTATTAACTACGTCATATTGATAGTCACGCAATACTATTGGTTTTCCCGCTTCTGGGTGTCCCACTGGCCAAACTATTCCTTTGTCAGCCCAATAATTTTCAGTAATTTTTTCAAAGTCTAATTTAGTAGGATTACGATTATCAATAACTTCAATATCATATCCGTCATTTTCAATTATGGGTAGTGCAACATCAAGATGTGCAACAAATCCGTTGCCTCCAATGCCAAAGAAACTAACAGTTCCATCCCATCGTCCTAATTTGAATGCAGGCATATGTCTCGCATATGGAAGATCATATTTAAGTTTGTTTACAATCTTTCTGCGTGTTTCAACTGCTAGTCCTTCAAACTTTACGTTTACTTCGTCTTTTATAATTAACTTACAATTCAACTATAGTTTCTCCATATTGTTTCACAGGCTTGTATTCACTAATAAATATTACACAAGGATGTGACTTGAGCATTGACTTTGCACTGCTGTTTAATCCAGGCAGTAAGTCATTGCTAGCAACTATTATAACATCTTTTTCGTCTTTGAACAACCACTTTGCAGGTTTTTCTCTGAATATCAAGAACTTAGCATCGCTTATTTTTCCTCCAAAACCATTTTCGTTCACCCATTTGTTAAAACTAGGGTCCGTTTGGTTGCTAGTTCTAAAGCATACTCTAAAGTCAGTCTTTTCATAGCCGCATGCGGTAATATTCCATGCCAGTGCCTTAACCCAGTCTATGGATTGTTCTGTCTTGTCCAATAGTATTACTATTTTTCCTGTTACGCCATAGCATATTTTTAGGAATGATTTGATATCCTTACAATGAAATGTATTTGTCTTATTAGCAGCAATCTTTTCCCAACTTGTATTCGGCTTGCCTGCATACAGATGTCCTAAATTCTTAGCCAACACTAGATCAGAATTTTTTTCACAAATTTTGTTTTTATTAAAGTAGTCCTCTGTTTCAACAACTGCATTTTGCAGTTTAACCTTACCGTTTTCTATAAATGATGTTCTTAAGAATTCCTCCTGATTGTTCCATATTTCTTCCACCAAAGATGCTGCTTCTATAGCACTGTCCATTATCTCGAAACCATGCTTATTGCAAAATTCTATCATTTGTATTATGTTGAAATCATACAGGAATAGTTTCCTTATTCTTCTATTTCGGTCCCATATGTTGGTGCCGTTTAAATACTGGTCGCTTCTGCCTATTTCCTCATCAAAAATTTCCTTAAAAGCAAACGGAAATTTCAAGCAAATCCAATGTGTGCTTGTATCGTCCTTTTCCACCCATATTTGCTTTCTATTGTCCACCACTCTAAATGGTTTTTTCCATGTAGGGTTTTCAAGCAAATCTCTGTAGTCATAAAATGGTGCACAAGTGTTTCTGTACTTTGTAAGCAATTTTAGTATGTACGCACCTTGCTTTTCTGTAATATCATTTCCGTCAACCAGTGTCAAGTAAAAACTTGATGCTGCGTTATTGTCATGCACCTGCATGCCAATTCTATTGTGTGACATGGTTGTAAAGAATTTAATGAATATGTCTTCGATATAAAACTTGTTTGTCATGTGTTTATTATAGTATCTATGATAGAAAAAATCAACTGTTTAGTTGTGTTTCAATTAAATTTTCTAATCTTTTGATAGGAATTCCTTGACTAATTTCATCTACCGTCCATTCACAGTGAGTTATTTTTGTAAACCATTCTTCTCTATCTTTTAATACAGGATCATTTATATTTTCAATAACATCACTTACAGGAAACGCAAGGCTTGATGTGCCTGTTATCACCGGTGTTCCAGCAATGGCAGCAAGTATCGGAGGACCGCTGTTATGATTAATTACGCAATGGTAATTATAATCTATATCAAAATCATCATAGGAATTCTTTATGTGCTGTGGAGTTTGCCTCATTACATTTTTATATTCGTGTTCTATGCCTGGCATAGGAGAGCGAGGGTGTGGTCTAATTATAATTTTTCTATCAGTTAAATTTCTAATTTTTTTAATTATTGACAGAGTCCAGTCACTCATGGATGGCATGTCCTGCCATTGCAAACTTTTTTGATGTTGTGTAGCAATTAAGATTGAATCATTTCTATTTTGCTTTACAGATTTAAGTTCTAGTCCTAACTTTTTAGGACGATCATAATCCAAATTCGTATCGTTACCGAAGTTACCTAATCCATTTATATGATTTAGACATATTCTCCATGTCTTGTTCCTAAGGATGTTTCCAACCTCTATGATTATGATAGGTTTGTTTAGTTTTTTTGCTTCTTCGTAGATGTGTTGATTAGCACTCATTCTACCGTCCCACAATACAGACCATATTACCGCAATGTCATGATTATCATCTACTAACTCATGTCCTGCGTTCTTTACACCCTTTTCGAAGGCATTAAATATCTCAGGACTGTTTAAGGCACCGTGCTGTCGAAAAAGTTTGAACCGCATTTTATCTCCAATAAATATAATAGTATTTAATGGATTACAATGAACAAATTTCAAAAAAGAATTGCCAAAAACATAAAAAAATCTCCAATAGATTGTCTAATCATAGGAGATGGGTTTGGTCATATTGATGACTTTTTAGGAATGTTTAATACAGTTTTTTTGTTTGATAATAAAGTAGAAAAAAAGGCAAAAAATCTAATACAAAGGATAGAAATAAAGGCAGTGTTTAATTTAAAAAATATTTCTAGTATATTTATTGATGGTGACAAAATTAATCACATAGATAGTCTTTCACCATTGTTAACAACATCATGGCCAGACTTATTTGTTGAAGGAAATGATGTACTAGGAAGAGAACACACAAAACTTTTATACCAAATTGGATACAGGGCAATATCACAGTTAGATTTTTGTCATCAATGGAGTAAAACCGAATGAATCTAAGCGTAGTAACCACTTTTCATAAGCAAGGTTATGAACAATATGGAAGAAGAATGATTAATTCGTTTCTAAAAAACTGGCCTCAAACTATAAAATTATATGTTTACGCAGAAGATTGTGTGGTAGAGGAAACAGCATCTAATCTAATTGTTAGAGACTTACATACCAGCAGTAGCGAGTTAGTTGTATTTAAAAATAAATGGAATGGAGTACCAAAAGCCAATGGAGATGTCAGTGCTGATCCTGTAAGAAGTAAGAGAAAGGATAGCGGCAAGGGATTTAAATGGCACGCCATTAGATTTGCACATAAAGTATACAGCATCTTTGCTTGTGCAAAAGAATGTGATACCGAATGGTTAATGTGGATGGATGCAGATACTATATGTCACAGTCCGATTACAGAAAAACAATTAGCAGGACAATTACCGGGTAAACAAGAACTTTGTTACTTAGGACGCAAAGGAAAGTATAGTGAATGCGGATTATATGCTATGAGATTGTCTTCTGAAAATACAATTAATTTCTTAAAAGAATTTCAACGTGTATACGATGATGCAGAAGGAAATGGTGGTATTTTTTCAATGATTGAATGGCATGACAGTTTTGTTTTTGACGTAGTCAGACAGAGATTTCCTAATCTTAAGCAACATGATTGGGCAGCATCATTGTATGATTTGAGACCAAAGCCTGGTATGTCTACTGGAGAAGGACACCCATTAATAAACTGTGAATGGGGAGCATATCTCGATCATCTTAAGGGTGGTAGAAAACAGTTGGGTAAGAGCAAACGCGATGATTTAAAAGTTCCTAGGACTGAACCTTATTGGCAACAGTTTATCTAGGGTTTTTTGTTGATTATCATGTATTGCCTAAAAAACTTCCACGCATGCCCAGATTTAAGTTCATCAAAATTCCAATGTGACATTGAAATTCTTTCAATCCAACTCTGTCTATCGTGATATTCAGGTGTTTCAATATTTTCCAGGTTAGTATTACAAACTCCTAATACTTGGCTAAATTCTGGCTGTTGATCAGTTACGAATGTAGGGACACCTTCTATGAGACTTGCAACGCTTGGAGAACTATTGAAGACGACAGTAGCCCATGCATTTTTTAAATCATCTTTGAGGTTATTTGTGCTTAAGGTAACATTGTCATAGGGTTTAACATTTAGGTATGTGTGCCATTTTTTATCACCAGGATGGGGTCGAACAACTATTGGACGGTTTGTATATTGCTTGATTTTTTTGATGGTTTGGTCAAGCCAAATAGGTACTGGCAGCCCTTTCATCGACCAGCCGCCATTTCTTTGACAGCAAACTAATATATAATTTCCTGTTTTGGTATAAGGCTTCAAAGATATATTTAAATCTTTACTGATTTTCTGCCATCTTGCGGGATCTATCTGTGCATCAAAATAAAATCCTGTGCATGGAAATACTCCGTCATAACTGTATCTAAGATATCTTTTTGTATTACCAGGATCAGCATACAGAAATAGGTTACTGTCAACTATTAATGATCTATTCATTTGTGCATGTTGATGATCTAAAATGTTTCTTCTCAACTGTAGGTGTGGTGCTGTTTTACCTAATTCGTGTACAAATCCCTGTATGAGTGCAACATCTGCATCAATTAAATTTGTTCCATGATGTGCTATTGCTTCATCGCCTACTGCTTTTACTCCCTGTAAGAAATTATCCAATATCATTGGTTTTTCTGGATTGTTATTTCTAGCAGGTATTCCTGCATAATATGCAACTGCTCTTAACTTAGACATGATACTTTCCTATAATCTCCTTTGCTTTTCCATTCATTAATTCTTCCTTTGTAAATTGACTGTAACTTAGCATAGCAAGCCAACTACCAAGATTACCATAGAATAAATCATTTATATCACTTAATTTATTTTTTGTTACTGGATTAGTTATATGGGTATCAAGAGTAATTGCTGGAATCCCTGCCCAGATTGCTTCTGTTGCTGCATTTGAATTTATAGAAACGACACAATAATAATCTTCGTTCATTAATTGTTTAGTAAGACTAGGTCTTTGTCGCAGGGGTGCTTTTTTTCTAAATACAATTCTCTTATCTGTATATTTTCTTAGTTCTCTTGCTACCTCATATTTCCATGTTTTTAGATTACAGTGGAATATGCTTGCCGCAAATGGGCCTGGTTCAATAATGTAAATTATTTCTCCACCTTTTCTCCACGGCCTAGGAAAACTCTTAAAATTTTGTAGCCTATCCATAGGTGCATCAAAAAACTTTCCGTAGTGAAGATGATTTCTAACTAACCTATGCCAAGTTTTTCTTGGTTCTAAAAAGTTTGTATATCCGCTATCAATAAACCACATCGGATAATTTTTATCAACTTTTGTTACAAGCAAATTTTCATTACCAACAGTGTTTCTTATTAGACAGTCCTGTGTATAGTCTGTAAATTCATGTCTACGCATCATAACTGCGTTATTATCAAGTTGGAATCCTGTACTTTTTACAAAATTTTGATAGTCACTTTTTTTATATGAATTAATTATATTTTGTTTTCCTAACCTAGTAAGAATTATTTCTAAATTTTTGTGTATGGTGTTGAAATCGGAGTTTCTTTTTTCACTTAGATAATTTTTTATTTCGGAATAGTAATTTTCAACGTCTCTCTGAACAGCCTTTTTAATTTTTTCATAAAATTTTGCCTTATATTCATTTGTAGCAGCAAATTTTGGTTTTGCATATTTTAAACCATGCTTTATCTTTTTTCCTGCTTCTTTTTCTAAAAAAGTATTTGTAAATTCTTCAATCTGGCTGTGTTTCATCTGCACATTTTTTCTAGCCAATGCATAATAATCTATGAGGCTTACTAGGAAGTTTGCTATTTCCTTATCATTTAATAGTAGTTTCATGAATATTTTTCCGTTAGTTCATAGGCCGTGCCGTTTTCTATTTCTTCTAAGGTAAACTGTCCGTATGCTAGATTAGCACACTGTTTCTCTATAGTTTCAATGTTTGGTTTAAATGGATTGGCTAATTGGTCTAGATTGGTGGCTGCCAAAGGACTTGCTGCACAAGGCACACTAACGAATGCTGGTATACCATGAACAACAGATTCCATTGCTGCCATGCTGTTCATAGTAACTGTAGCGTAGACTCCAGAATCAAGTGCGTTATATATAGTGTATTCCTTTACTCTTGCAGATCTTGATCCCTTGATTCTAATTTCAACTGGTAAATCAGAATGCTGTTTTATTTTCTGTTTAGTCTCATTGACCCATGTATCATAATCTATTCCATAATATTTACATGCTTTTGGATTTGGCATAACCAACAATATTTTTTTATTATAGTCCTTCCATCCTGCCCATGCAAGACTAGGATCCTGTTTCTTGAGTCTTTCCCATCTATCTAAGGGAACATTTCTTATTTTACTGTGTTGATTTTCATTCTTGACAACTCTATGCCAAAGTTTTTTTCCGCTAGGATTTCCTGGACTTATAAAATTTCCCAGATAACCCGTATCAATGTAATAAAAATCTCTTCCACTTTTAATACACTCGTTCACGTGATCTCTCTTTATAACTCCTCTTACCACCAATGGTTTTGAAGTATCATTAACGTCAGTGGTAAGTTTTCCACCCGATCCATGTACTAGTGATTCTTCTAATGATCTGCCTTTCATTTATTTTCCATCATGTCGTATAGTTCAGTTTTCCATTCTGCATGATATTCGCAATCCCTGTAATTTTCAAACCAAGGACCACCTTCAGTATAGTGTATGAGTTTAGGTTTCCCGTCAGTAGGTTCTTTGTACCATCCTGCCAGCCAATTCCATTCAGGCTTTAATTCACCAATCTCCTCATCTTTTAGCCAACTAAAACGATGTAGATATTTTCCTGTAATTTCTGGATCATTCACAAGTTCTACGGTCAAATTTTGATTGCTAGGATGACTACAATTAAACAGCATTACGCTAGACCAATTCTTTCTTGGATAAACTGTTTGTGCCTTTCCATCCATCTTGGTTCCTTCCTTCGGTGTATAATCATGCTTTACGCACATCACTGCATATTTGTCATCTGCTTGTGCAAATAATTCTGAAATATCTGTTTGTAATATCATGTCACAGTCCATAAATACCGCCCAACCGTTAAAATTACTAAGTTCAGGAACTAAAAATCTAGTAAACGTAAACTCTGTAGATGCTAATTTATCAATTGGTCGGTCGTAATAGCCTTGTTCTCTCAAATCTTTTTGAATTAGAGGTTTGACTTCTACATTGTTATTTCTTCTCTTGATACTGTGCTTACATACTTGATATGCAATGTCTTCTCTAGGATCATATCCTATGTATACTTTCATTTTTCCAACATCCTTTTGGCCTTACCTAGTTTTATTTCGCTAACATGAAACTGCCCGTAGGCCAAGTGACATCCCCATGCATATAATTTATCCTTATCTGGATAGTAAGGTTTTTCTATCTGGGATAAGTCCTTTGAACCCACTGGATTGGCCGCACTCGTTGGAGCCAATGTAAAAACAGGAATACCTTCAAATATTGCTTCTACCGCTGCATTACTATTGAATGTTACTAGCGCAAACACATCATCATTTAGTGCTTCACTTAGAGTATTTTTAACTAATCTTTCTGCTCGTAGTTTTTCTCGTCTTCTAATTTCAATTGGTCGATCTGTGTGTTTCTTGAGTTCATTTACAGTATCTGTTAACCAGGTTTCAAGATCTTTTTCGTAAAACTTCATTGGTTTTTCATCTGGTGCGGCGATTAAAATCTTTCTCCCATCCTTTTTCCATGGATTAAATTTTTTCTTAAATGCTCGAAATCTGTCATCCGGTCTTTCTATAATTTTATCATGCTGGAGATCATTTTTAACAATTCTGTGCCAGTACTTCCAGCCATTAGGATTGCTTTGCGTAGGCTCGTTACCGAAATATCCCGTGTCCATGTAGTAGAAATCTCTGCCATCTTCCCAGCATTTGTGTATCCATTTTTTCTTTAGTATACCCCTTAGAACTATGGGATCTTCAGAATCATCATAATTAAAGGTGTCAGAATTAACTGGAAGTGAACCGCAGCCTTTTGCAAATTGATTAATGTAAGGATCTTCGCCTCCCTTGCTGATAAAAATCCATCTACTCATTTGCGTTCAATATCCTCTTCAATGCAGTTTTCACCATACTGAATTTCAACCACCTGCAACGGCTTGTCTGTTTCATTTGCAAGCATGTGCCACTGCATGTTATCTATGTGTAACGATTCGTGTTCCTTGTAGGTTCCATGTAATTCATAATCCGTGGATTGCGTGTCTATTGTATAGACTGTTGCTGTACCTTTTGCCACAAACCAATGTTCTGCTCTATCCTTGTGTCTCTGCATGCTGAGAGTTTTTCCAGGATCTACAGTTAGTTCCTTAACCTTTACCCTGTTGCCATATTCGTGAACTACTCTATAATAACCCCATGCTCTTTGTGTCTTTGGTGCCTTCCATTCAGTAAGTATCCAACTGCTCGAGTTCTTTTTGTCTTCGCCACCAACACCAAACTTGAATAAAATCCTAGGATCGCTTATAGAAAGCATTTCTAAAATGTTACCTTCGGTTCTATCACCACCGTTGGCAAAAATTATTTTCTCGCCGCTTTTCCAAAAATCTAATACATACTTGATTGCTTCTGTGGCACTATCATTACTATCATCAAATTCAATTACTTGATCAACGCAGCCCAATGCTTCGACAATGGCTGCACGTTCTTTCCAAGGCATAAATGCTCTGCCTTTCTTGCGCTCTAACCAATCATCAGAATTAACTCCAACAACTAGATAGTCTCCTAAATCTTTTGCTGCATTAAAATAGGCAATATGTCCAGAGTGTAGCGGGTCGAACCCACCCGTAACTAATACAATAGTTTTCATAGTTATATTTATATGACCAGTTAATTGGATAAATATAGAAGTGAAAAGGATTATAATATGAAAATTCTTATATGTGGATTGCCAGGCAGCGGCAAAACTACTTTAGCAGAACCTTTTAGCAAACTAATTGGCGCGGTATGGATTAATGCTGATGCCGTCCGAACCGAATATAATGATTGGGATTTTACGCCAGAAGGGCGTATTCGACAAGCACAACGTATGCGTTATCTAGCAGATGGAATAGTAAAGGCTGGAAAAATATGTGTTGCAGATTTTGTGGCACCCACTCCTCAGGCACGTGATGAATTTGGTGCTGATTATGTAGTATGGATGGACACAATTAAAGAAGGCCGTTTTGAAGATACTAACAAGATGTATGTTCCATTAGAAAAAGGTCAATATGATTATCACGTAGCCGAATGGTTTAACGATACTCATGTTCAACTAGTAGAAGTTGTAAAAAACTACATGCAAAAACAAACGAGGTAAACATGTTTGATTGGAAGAAGCCAACTACGGAGATGCTAGGTAGATGGCAACCGTGGCATCCAGGCCACACAGCATTGTTTAAAAAAGCATTCGCTGAAACTGGACAGGTAGTAATCATGGTAAGAGATGTTGGAGGCATTGTTGGAGAGGATGCTGGCGCAGGGAGAACCGTTGCACAGAACGATAATCCTTTTGAATGGGATCAGGTGAAAAATAATATTATTGATGCACTTTGGAAAGAGGACTTTAGAGAAAATGAGGATTACATTATAATGCGTGTTCCTAATATTGTGGATATTAGTTATGGTCGTGGCGTTGGGTATACTTTCACCGAACACAATCTGGGTGAAGAAATTCATAATATTAGTGCTACAAAAATACGTGCTAAATTGAGAGAACAGGGAAAGTTATAATGGTATTACCGGACATAAGAGAAAAAAAATCATTTCATTTGTCCTTGATTTATCCCAATCTTCCTCCCGAAGGATCACCTTATCGATTTATACACATTCCTAAAACAGCAGGAACAAGTGTTAGGAATTGGTTAGCCAAAATTTCTAATATTGAAATTTATTATGGTAAAGGTCAAATTCCATTGAATCAACGAAATAATTTAAAATCAAAATCCGTAATTGGAATGCATAATCCTGCCGAAAGGTTTAATGAAGAAAGCATCAAATTTACAGTTGTAAGGCATCCATATACAAGATTGTATAGTGCATATAATTATATAAAAACTAATATAAATTTGCATGAAAAATTTAGAATTCCTGATATTAGTTTTGCTAATTTTATCGAGGATTACGTGTATTGTGAGAAGTTTACGGAATTTTTTGTTACCCAACGAATTTTTCTAGTTGGTAGATTAAAGCGTACATACTTGCATGTTAATCATATTTTCAAAATAGAAAATTTAGAAGATGAGTTACAGAACTTTTTTGATGTTGATTACCCATTACCTAATTATAATTCTATTAATACGGATAATGAGGAATTATTAGAAGTACTAAAGGATAAACGATTAAAAAAAATTATAGACGATGCTTACAAATGGGATTTAAAACACTTAAACTATTCTGCCGATCCTGAAAAAATGTATCAGTTTGAACCCCTCGATCATAATAAACCCTATTAAAGAGTAGCATCATCTAACCCAGCAGTTCTTAACTTAACAATGTTTGATAACTGCCATTGCTTGATGTCAAGGCCCTTGATAATGCCCAGCCACTTGTTACGCAGTAGAGCAAATTCGTTAATGATCTTTTCAAAGTCAACAACATCTGCTTCACCGTCAACAAATTTTTCTGCATCTCTAGAACTTAATTGTCGCTGATAATTCTCAACATATTTTCTAAAATGACTTGCCCGTAGTCTTCTTAGTTCAATGTTAAGATACTCAAGTATGGCTTCAATTTCCTGTAATTGTCCAAAGCGAGTTTCAACTATTGCGGGCATGACTGCTGATGCCCTTTCGATTCTGCCGGTGATATTAGTTTCTTTTTTGGCCTCTATCAGTTCTTTTTCGTAGTAGTCTACAGCCGCAGGAATATTTTTGATATCCCTTGAAACCTTATCATACCAATTAGTCATACACTAGTTCCATTCATCGTCATCATCGTCAAGTGGTTCGTCCTCAAGAACGTATTCAAGTGCCGTGTCAAGATAGGTATCTATTCCTAGCATACCTTCAAGCATAGACTCAGGAATGTCATAATCTAGTAGAGTATTGACGTATTCCTGAGCCGCATCTGCCTTGTCCTTTTCAGAAATCTTGTCACTAAGGACGTTCCATATGTCCGCTAACATGTTAGAGTTCATATTCTTATTCTCCATTTACAGATTCAACTTCCTCCTCAACGGTTTCTTCTGCATCTGCAATGTCAGGCGTGTTGCCAATATCATTAATGATCATGTCCAACTTCTCACCAACCCACGCTTTTCTATATTCCAAATGCGTCTCACCTTTAAGGTCAGTGTATTTAAGTCTATTACCTTCTTTCTTAAGCAAACCTTTTGCTTCAAAAAGATCTACGAGTCCACTGTAAGGATCCATTCCTGTTTCATATGGAATCTTAACTTGAACACTTTCAAATGGTTTTGCGTAACGTGTTTTCATAACCTTACACGCGGCTCTGATACCACGCACATCAGTTACCTTGTTACCATCTTCATCTTCTTTAAGTTTCAATTTACGCATTGCTACTACAATAGATGAAGCGTAAATAAATCCTTGTCCGCCTGATATTTTATCATCTGGATCAAACATATCCTGTGAAGCGTATGTGTGGTTGGTACATACCATGCCCACATTGTAACTTCCAATCATGTTAACTGTGTTACGTACAAGTGCTGTTAGGGCCTTGGGTTTTCTACCCATGTCACCCTTCATGTCACCCTTGTTAAATTGATCAACATCAGTGGGTGTTAACAACATGCCCAACGAATCAATAACGAACAGTACTTTTGGACGTTCTTCTTCTGCCATGTCACGATACTCTTTCATAAATTCTGAAACAGTCTTTGCAACATCGTCAATCATTGACATGTTTAGTTTAAGCAATTTTTCTTCAGAAGTATCAACATTCAAAGCCTGCAACCATTTTTCATCCAATGCATTCTCTGAATCAATTAGTACTACAAAGATACCCTGCTCTTGTGCTGCCTTTACAATGTTTGCTGAACAGAAGTAAGATTTACCCGATCCTGATTCACCAGCGAACACGGTAACCTTACCTAGTGGAACACCCTTGTGGAAGTCGCCACTAATCAAATAGTTTAGTGCTAGATTTCCTGTTGAAACCCAGTCAGTAGGATCGTTAAATCCTACACCAAGGCCGTCAATGCTCTTGGTCAGTGTCTTTCTAAATTTAGAAATGTCAAATGCTTTTGCCATATTACCTTTCCTTTGTTAAGAAGTGTGTGAGACCTCGCTGAATACCGAATGGAGGTTTTTGCCGGAACTCACACACAAACTCTTTACTGTTGTCTGTTACGGATCATTGCCAAAATGTCCTGAGCTCTGTTAGCACTGTCGGAAGTTTCCTTTGGTGCTTCAGTTGCCTCAGCCGCTGGTGCTGTTGCTGCTGGTTGTGGAGCAGGAGCAGTTTCAGTTGCTGGCGCATTAGTCTGCGCAGGAGCAGTTGCGGATTTGTTAGGATCACCAGTTGCCTGGCCCATTCCGGCTGGCTTAAAGTATTGACCCCACTTGTCCATATCATATGCTTCACCGTCTACTGACGCTTCAAACATTTCCTTCATTACCTTTAGTTCTACTTCGGTAGGCTTCTTAGGTAAGAAGTCATTTAGATTAAACAAGCCGTGAGCATCAATCGCTGCCTTCTCATCGTCACCCAAAGCACGCTCTCTGCGTGACCATTGCGATGTTGAGTAGTCTGCGTATCCACCCTTGGATGTTTTCTTGATACGGAAATCCACTCCACGCATATAATCCGTTGGCAGTTCTTCCAACTCGGGATCCATTAATGCACCCTTAATAATTTGGAAAATCTGTGGACCAATGATAAAGCGTCTGATAGGATTTTCTGGTTTAGAATCCTCGTTAAGTGGATCCTCATTGATAAAGCCTTGGAAGATGTATGAACGCTTCTTCCAATATTTACGGCCCATGTCCTCAAGACTCTTGTCTTTAAACCATGGACGTACTTCGGAAAGAATTGGACACGCTGTTCCGTCATTATACATTTCCACGCATGGAACTTGCACAATTACGTTACGGTTGTCTGATTCACCCTTGATACCTGCGAAAGGTAATTTGATCATTGCACGTTCTACCCAAAAGAATGTGTTGTCAGCATTTCCATCGGGTAAAAATCTTACCACGGCTTCCTTGCCTTCTTGCATATTCCAATGTGGGTAAATTGCGTTGTCTCCACCACCAGTTGAACCAGTAGTGCGGTTTTGTGATTCTTGCAGTTTTGCACGAATTTCTGCTAATGATGCCATTTTGTAGCCTCCTTTGTTTGCCTAATAAAAAATGTCATTTATGCCTAATGCATACGTACTATTATATGCAACTTTATTTATCTTGTCAACAGGAATTTTAACTAAAATTGAATTTGTTTAACCAAACTAGGTTAAATTTTTAGATCTGCACAAATTTCTATTTGNGTGACGCTTAGTTCTTTTAGATCTCTTTGGCAGTCGATGCCGTGTATTTCGATTGGTTCTAAAACAATATCTGGTTCGCCCCAGCGTTCATCCCACGGTCCGTGCCATATTAAAAACGCAAAAATAATTAGGACAACTACGAGTCCTACTGGACTAGGTTGTGGTGCCTTAT